>Ga0214543_1011278_pt1 | contig 12634 bp, 11 predicted proteins | sample CNSS2metaG_FD_160094 | JGI IMG/M metagenome (GOLD analysis project Ga0214543, IMG submission 160094) | Root nodule microbial communities from cowpea collected in UCLA plant growth center, Los Angeles, California, USA - CNSS2 | ecosystem: Host-associated > Plants > Roots > Nodule | place: USA...
CCCATGAAATGGTCAAACGTCATTAATGTCCTATAAATACACGTGGACCCCATCATTTAAAGGTACGCATTCATTAATCACTGATTTGACTCTCTGAGAGCTTTGACTTACTTGAGCTTCGGAGACTCTTCTGTAGGTAGCCCCTCCTGGGTTCAAGTTGACATATATCGACTGGGAAGAAGCCAACTAAGGAGATAGCGGACTACATGGTAAGGTGACGCTTGTGCCTAACCTATCTTATTTGTTCTCTGCAGGAACAATAATATATATAATAATAAAAATATAATAATATTATAAATTTAATATTATTAAAGATTAAAGATGATATATAATTTAAATTCTTAACATTAAAAAATAAAATTAAAACCATACAATTGTCGATACAAAAGTCATTTAATCATTTGGTAATGAGAATGTTTATAAAGTCATTAACATTAAAAAATAACTAAAATTAAAAATAACAATAGAGTTCATGGGAAATTAATAGTTTCTTCAAATAGAATGCAGTAACACCTATTTGATTACAAGGTTCAAAATCTCTTCCATGGCCCATTAACCCAAACCCATTAACAACAACTTTACAACTATATATACACATAGATATATATATATATATATATATATATATATATATATATATTAAGCAACTGGAGTTGGCATCAATCCACTTGATTCATGATTTATTTGAAACATGAATGAATTATTAAAGAAATTTAAATAATCTATTTTCATCCATGATAGGTATGATTATCAAATAAAATCATGCTTTAATTGTCATTATTACTAAAACTATAACTTATAAAAGATTAGTTTGGAATTTTTTTAATATATACTTAACCATGTATGCAAACGAGGAATAAACATAACATATAATACAATGGCCATGGTTCCATACCAAATCAGGACATAAAACATTTATGGGAAGACTATAAGTTCTAACTCTAATTAGCAAAGGATGCATCAGGGATATACTATTACTGACACCACCACAAATTTAAATCATCTTTCTTATATATGAAAGCACCAACAAGAATGCAATATCTTCCCCACCAATAAGGAAAAAATTGTACCTTCTACTTCTAGTAAGTAATACCTCCTCAATTATTAAACCAAAGAAAAGCTCCATCTGCCTCCAGAATTGGCTAGAAAAAGAGCAAGTTGTATTAATAAGAAAATATAAAACTAGTCTATCAGATAAAAAGTACATTGGGTACACAATTAGATAATAATTAGTAAGATTCATACTAGATTCGATAACATAACACCATTTACAACAACTAATAATACCAAAGTGACAACAAAAACCAATGACAACACAACCAAACCAAAGGAACATGCAATGGAGAAAATGAAAATGTGAAAAACCAATGGAAAACATGTGAGTAAAGAGTTAAACATTAAAACAATAGGGGAAGTCCATTTATGTACTTTTTGATTGCAAAAGGCATGATGCTTGAGCTTTAACTCAAAGAAATTATGTTGTGGTCAACATCTTGTTGAGAAACCAATCTTTAAGAAATGAATAAAATTATCATTACTTAATATATATTTAATGGTAATATTATTACATAATTTGAACATCAACAACATTGAAGCTCTTCAAAATCATAGTCTAACAACGATGGTGAATGTATGTCTTTTAACCAATCATGTGTATATATAAGTGCCTCCACCTTTTGATGTGATAAAGAACTACGAAATGGATCAAACACTCTTCCTCCTGTGCTAAACGTAGAATTAAATGCTACCATAGAAACAAAATAGCTAATAACTCTCATACTATGTTTGACAAGATTAATCTACATGAATTACTTTTCCACTAATCAAGAATGTTCAAATTTGCAGTTGTATCAAGCTCTTCCTCTAAATACTTTTGAAGTTCAAATTTGTTTGGAGAGGTTAATCCTATTGTTTGCAACAAAAAATCCCAACCATACAAATCCTTCTTATAATCAGGTATCTCTACATGTGTTTGTTGTGTGTCATTTTTAGCTCACCATTTTTGACTTTTATATTTATCAAACAACAATTTTGAGGAAATATCCAATCGTGACATTAACAATTATCCATCATTTGTCAAGAACAAAAAGTTGATCAATTGCCCAATTCATATAACTCATTTTGTATCTAGGATCTAAGACAACAACAGTTAACAACAAAATATTGAACTTGTTAGGTTCACCCCAATATCTCGCATTTTTTTTCCATTTTTTTAGCCATCTTATATGTTGCATCGCTTGTAGCATTGGACTTGAGTAGATGATTGTTCCCATTCCAAATTCCTACCACCTTTGACATGTAGATAATACTTGTAACATAAGAGTTACCAGAGATGCGCAAAGTAGCTTCATAGAAAATGCTCAAAAAATGCAGAATAGACTCAATGTACTCCTAATGTTAATAAGAAGGCATTCCAATCCCCTTTCCTAACTCAATAGCATATTTTGTATCATACAACTCAAGCTTAAAAAATCTCATTTTATGCTTGAAAAAACCATCTAACATCAAATAGGTTAAATTCCACCTTGTTTCAACATTCAAGCAAATATGACCTCTATATTCAATCTTTTATTTTTCAACTTACTCTTTGAATTTCATAAATATAAAAGGAGATGATCTAATATATTTTACCGCAACACGAATTCTTAAAACAAAGTTATCAATCTCTTTTAGCCCACTACTCACAATTAAGTTCAAAATATGTGCACAACAACACATATAAATATAGTCACCTTTCAAAACCAAGTTATTCCAATAAATTAGTCTTTTCTTCGAGTGTTGAACTCCCGCGTCATCTGATGTAACATTATCTACTGCCAAGGTCAAAACACGACTCAACCCTCAATCATGCAAACATGACTCAACAAATTTAGCCATGACCTCTCCGGTATGGCTTATTAGTTGATAGAAATTCGAAATCCTTTTATTCAAATTCCAATCATTGCCGATGAAGTGGGTTGCTAAACACATATAACTTTGATTTTGAAGTGAAGTCCATGTATCAATAGTGAGACAAACTCTTTGACGATGTTGAGAAAGAAAATCCTTCAAATATACCTTTTTTACATTCCATAATGTTACAATATTTCGTGATAAGGTATATCGTGATGGGATCTTAAATCTTGGTTGTAAATCATTTGAATACAACTTAAAAGCAACATGCTTTACAAATTGAAAGGGGAGTCTGACTTCCACAAACATTTTTACCAGTTCTACTTGACAAAGTTCTTGGACAAATATACCATAAGAAGGAGAGTTAATATTCCTATCAATTGTTGAAGATGAACTTCTTTTTGTCTCTTGTTTACTTCTTTATTGGGGTTATTTGGACATCTCAACACATGATTACACATTGCAGTTGTTCCTTCTCATATCGAATAAGGATATCATAATACTTGCATTGAGCCCTCTTATCCGATTTAGGTTCTAGTTGAATGAAATGATTGCAAGCTTCTGATCAATTTTTATGTCCCTCATGAGAAGGGGGTCTCATATTTGTAGAGCCACATACAATTGGTGAAGCAAAAAATGCAGGCTCAATTGGTTTTGAGATGGAGCAATCATCTTCATGCATTAATGACATTTTTAGAGCAATGTTGCAATAATGACTAACCAAGAACACAACCTGGTAGATACAAGAAATCAACAAAGCTCCCAAACAAATGCAGTTTATTTATAACATCACAAATACAATTTGTTTCTAACATCACAAATACAATACTTTGAAATGTTACAAAGCGTTTTAATATTGCATTTATTATCCCTTAAAATACAATACTTTTGAAATGATTTTTATATCATAACACAAACCAACTCTCCTAAAAACAAAAGTTATTAAGTGAAGCCACATAAATGGCTTCATATTTTATAAACATAAAAAGATAGAATTATACCATCATAAATAAATAAATATATACATACATAAAGGATTGAAAAAAATAGCATTTTAAAAATTCAAGTAAACCAACAATTAAGTCTTGAAAGTTATAAGAACTTGCATATTTGGCCTTCTTGTTGACAAGCGTCCAATCTCTATGTTGATATTTATGGAACAATGAATACAATCATCCTTTTCTTGATATATTATGACCCTGCTATTGAGAACAAATTAAACTAACATAAAGTATACACACAGAACCTATAAACTTGAATGCATACTCAACATATAATAAACCAACAATCCCCTCTTAAGTTAATGCAAGCAAGCATTGGATTAATCAAGTGTTATAAAGTTATAGTGGCAGAGGAATTTAAAATGAAAGAAAGAGATGTGCAGTTATAGTGGGACAACGGAAATGAAAGAAAGCTTAAAAATAGTTTTTGGAGATGTGCATTTAAAAACTTATTTGTTACTTATCAACATTCATATATGTAAGACCCAAGAAAATTAAATAATTAAATAAATAATTATTTAATAAATGCGGGTAGTTGGGGGGCCTTTATAACATTTAATGTTGTCTTTTAAGATGTGAATAGTACTAGCTAAAATGGTTGAGAGTACTTTCTTTTGTTAAGAGGATTTGGGTTCGAGTCTTGTGTATGCTAAAGTGGGTGTTGTTTTAATTGTTTATTATTTTGTTAATATGCTTGATCATAATGAGTGATAATATAATCTTAGATTTATAGGAATTATCATGAAACATGAATTGGTTGAATTGGTTGTACACTTGCTTTGATATTGGATGTTGTGTGTTCAAACCTTGGCCTACGTGGGGAGCTGGACTCCGTGATTTTAATTCGTATCATTGATTTTCATGATGTATGTATATTTGGATGCTTGAGCATTTCCTGTTCTATTAATGCCCGACGGGCCTTCAAAGAGCCAGGCGACTCATGTGATTTACAGTATTTTTCTGATCATTTGGCTGCCAGGCGACACATGTGTTTCAACCCAGTTTTTGGGTTTTTGTGTGAACCGCCTGGCGGTGATGAACACCCATCAGGCGACGCGAGCAGTTTTGGCTCGATTTGGGTTTTCTGCGCGTTCTGGGTTGTCTTGGATTGGTGGAAAAGGGTTCTTAGTAGTTGGGTATAAGGTGGACTGCTAATAATTGGCTAATGGTAAGGTAATTGGAACTAATTGGATGAAATTGGTATGTACGCTATTAGAGTTTTCATAATTGGGGGGTTTTGGGTTTAGGGATCAATTATAGTGCGAATTAGACCGAAAATGGTTCATTTTATGTTAAATTGATATTTGGGTGCAGCTGATTGTATTATGGTTTGATGAATTGGTGAAATGAGGATGATAATGGTCTTAGAGTTCACAGGTGTAGAAGAATTCTGGGAAATTCCCAGAATGTGTATGCACCGCCTGGTAGCACCGTGATTGCTGCCAGGCACTGAAAGTAGATAAATGGCACTTTCTAATTTTGGAGTATGGAAAAGTGGAGTAGTGATATACTGGATAGGAGGTTAAAAATGGATAAGTGATGCAAAAGGTGAGAATGCTAAATTCTAAGTTGGTATTGAAGGAAGGGAATACCTTGACACTATAGTAGAGGTTACATTTAAAATAGGGATTGGCTGGATTGAGAGGCATAATCTAATATCATAGTGGATTGTTGATGCAAAGTTGTCTAAGATGTACATGCAGTATATATATAGGCTAAAGTATCATGGTCATGTTATTTATAATTGGTAGGAGAATGAAATAATACTTAGGAACATAGGTGGAATACATGTAGTATTAATTGATTGTGGCCTATTGTGAATGAGCAAAATTGATCTAAGTAAGTCTAATTAGTGGTACACTTGGGTTAGTGAACCTAAATGGAAATAGAAACATTGGTAATAGGTTAAACACGTGAGAAAGGATGTAATCGACTTGATGAAGATCACTATGGTTTTTGATGCCTTGATTGAGGGGTGAAATCTGTTCTGGGTGCCTAAAAACCAGTACTATGCAAGTATTGGTGTAGCGCTTGGTGATGGTGTTTGACCTGTCAGGCGATAGCTACAATTCCAAGGGACTGTTGTGACTCATGGCGCTTGCGGTGAGGGACGTCCCGCTAGGCGATATCTGTAAAGTCAGAGGCATCATAGGCGCTAGGCACCTGGCGACAAAGAAGTTCCATTAGGCGGTCTAGAACTTGATTTCACCTAGAGGATCTGGAGCAGCGCCAGGCAATAATGCAGAGGCAGGACTTTTGATATGCTTTGGATGTGCGTGGTCTACAAGGCTTTGGGTGATACTTTAAAGATCGACTTGTTGGAGTGTTCCTTGAGTTATGGCTCATAACGGTATCCCTTGAGTTATGGCTCGGGATAGTGGGTAAACACATGGAATTCCTTGAGTTGTGACTCGAAATGACATCTCTTGAGTTGTGGCTTGGGATGGCGGATGAACACGAGCATTTCATGAGTTGTGGCTCGGATTGGCGAGTGTTTCCAGTGTGAGTGTGCGAGTTGTGGCTCATAGGGATGGATCCAAAAAGATTGCCCTCTTCAATGTTGGTTGACAAGTTTGGTAGTCTTGGGACATTACGAACTATGGTTCGTATTGGAAACTCCACCTGGAGTTATGGAGTGTAGTCCATAGTAGGTTTCCCGCACGTGTTCTACAAGCTGTGGCTTGTAGGTGTGACAGCAAAGGACATCTTAAGTTATTCATCTAAAGACGTAGAACATGGATAACATGGTGGTGACCATGTGGTATGGAATCAAAGGATAATGTTCCTTTGATGTGTGTGTGCGTATATTTGAATTATATATATATATATATATATATATATATATATATATATATATATATATATATGTTAACTCATCCTATCTGCTTGTGTTTGGTGATGATCATGTAATTTGTTACATGGGAGCAAATGATGTTGCAGGTGGTGGTAGTGAGGGATAGAGCCGGAGCAAGGCTAGCGTGGGAAATCTTTTTACAAAGTTTTATCGCTTTTTGAATTTTAAAGACTTTGTAAAAACTTATGTTATCAGACTTGAAATTTGTATTCAATATTTATATTTTTGTGGATTTTGAGTGTTTGGCGATGTAATAAAAATTTAAATTTCCCATGTTTTGGGAAGATAAGTTATAATAAATGTGAGTTTGTATTTATTTCTATTGTATTTTATTTAAATTAGTAATATCCAACCAGGATGTTACAACATAAATATTCATATAAAAGACTCACACATCACGTATAAGTTTTTTTTAAATTTCAAGCAATTAAGAAATTAAAGTACTCATATGACATTTATTCTATCAAAACTTAACTTAAAAAAATTCTCAGGTTTGTCTGTCATATACAAAGAGAAATCTTATTAAAAAAAATGAATGAGATGTTCTGATAAATATTAGCCACTTTCCATGAATATCTTGCAATAGTGAGGCTATAACATGGTGAAAAAAGTTAAGAAATTGAGATTTTCGCTGAAAGAAGGTTGAAGAAAGTGGTGAAAAGTCTTATAAAATGAATTAGAATGTAGAAGTTGAATTGACAATGACATTTGCATAACAATGAAATATGACGCTCAACTTCAAAGTCCAACATCAAGTGGCTATTAGTAACTAGTTGTTTCCAAGATATAGTGAACTAGAGAGAGGTGGAGATTAATGTGATATGAATAAATAATAATAATAGTTACAACTAGTTCATGGAGAAAGTAGTTTTATTTAGAAATATAACTCTTAAGCCAAGGATAATCTATCCCCATTCATCACTTATGGGCGTTGAATTATGAACTAAATGGTGAGTTACATGAGATGATTGACCCAAATCTAGTAAGCAAACTGAGAGTTTATAGTCTTGAAAAGGTGAGAGTTACTTGAACGAAACATTACATACCTTATAACACTAACGAACTTTCCAACACGCAATTCAGTGGCGTCAATCTTAATCTCTAAGGAACCCCTAAACACATCCACTAGTGCAGCAGTGGCACCACTTTTCGTTCTCTGAAAGAAAATCCAACAAATGAATGAATCGAAAGATGATCATATGCCACAAGTAAACCATTGTACGTTCTGCTCAAACAAAATCCAATAAAAGAATTAAAACTATAAAAAAATAACGAAAGGAGAAAGGACAAACATCATTCACATTAGAAGTTAGACTTACCTTGGATCAATCAATCATAAAGAAAGAAGACATAAGAGGATTTAGGGTTTAGTGGATTGCAATTTTGGGATAGGGAATTTGTGATGTTTTCGGTTCAGACGTGCGGATACGAGTGTGATCCACATATAAAATTTTGATTTCCCATATTTTAAATATACATAAATAAAATAAAAATCTAATTTAAAAAATGTATAAAATTACATTTTTCCTTGTTAACATATTATTTTTCCTTTCAAAGTACTTCCAAATCTTCTCTTACATGACACATGTGTGCATCAAGTGTTTTGCTATAAATCAATATATCATTAAAGTATACAACTACGAATTTACTATAGAAATTTTGCAACACGTGGTTCATCAATATGATAAAAGTACTATGTGCATTAATTAGGCCAAAGGGCATAACCATCCATTCAAACAAACCAAATTTAGTTTTGAAAGCAATTTTCCATTCATCTCCTTTTCGCATTTGAATTTGGTGGTAACTGCTTTTCAAATCTATCTTTGAAAAATAACAAGCACCATGCATTTCATCAAGCAAGTATTTAAGTCTAGGAATAAGATGTCTATACCTAATGGTAATGTTGTTAATAGCTCAACAGTCACGCACATCCTTCATGATCCATCTTTCTTAGGAACAATAATGTTTGACATATCACACAGACTAAAGCTTTCTCGAACCCATCATGTCTCCATAAGTTGTTCCACTTGCCTTTGTATCTCTTTGGTCTCTTTGAACCCGGAATGAGATCCGTGTTTTGCTCAATTCCTCCTAGCAGAGGTAAACCATATGGAATGTCTTTAAGAAAGACATCCTCATATTCCTTAAGAAGTTGCTCCATACCTAAAGACAAATAAACTTGTGTTGACGACAAACAAATATTGTTAGGCATAAGCAAATATAAATGTTGCTTTGTTACTTCCACTTTGTTTACCTCTTTTTCTTTCAAGAAAAGACTTTTACCACTCTTTTTTTTTCACTTTTACCACTCTTTTTCTTTCCTTTTTCAGAATTTTTCTCTTCCACTCTTGTTTTCTCTCTTCCTTCCTTTCTCTCTTGCTCTCGTTTGACTTGGTCCTCACTAACCTCTCGTGGTGACAAAGGGGTTAAGGCCACTTTTTGTCCTTTGAACATAATTATTTCGTGTCATTTTTTATCCTCATATAATTAATTGGGTCCTCATATATGTTTGACATGTTTTGTGTCATTTCTTCTGGAGACCAGTCAAGATAATTAAATACTTTGGGTTGATAGCCAATTAAATCTAATTATTATGGTTCATAACAAGTACATGTAACTTCATGTGTACATAAAAGTTTAATTTTCCAAGTTCGGGTAGACTTGTACAAAAAGTCATTCATAGCTCCCCATGTATTTGCACATGAATCACCAGATATGTTTGACAAGTTTTATGTCATTTCTTTTGGAGATCACTCAAGCTAGTTAATTAGTTTGGGATGATAACCCATTAAATCTGATTACTATGATCCATAACAAATACATGTAACTTCGTGTATAACATAAAAGTTTAATTTTCCAAGTTTTGGTAGACTGTACAAAAAGTTCTTTCTAGCTCCCCACTTATTTGCACATGGATTACCATATATGTTTGATAGGTTTTCCATCATTTTTTTATGTCATTCTTCTAATCCAATCGTCGAAACAACAAACACAAAAAAAAAGAATAAAAAATGGACGGTTTGCTTCATTCATACAAAACAAATGTATCATCATCAAAGGCTTCAATGATGCGCCCTTCTGCAGAACAAAATAAATATGAAATGTGTGGTCAAATGGGGAGGAAAGAGCACAAATAAAACTAAACTACAAATATGAAATGCGTAAAGATGAACTAATACCCGCAATTGGGGCCTCAAAAGTATAAACAAAGGATGACACCAATGACGAAACTTCGGTGAAATTAGTTTATTTGTTTGTTAGGAACTAGCGATAAAGTCGTTGCCGTCGTCGTCGTCTGTGTGTACGGAGGTAGATGATGATGGTGATAGGAAGAGAAATTAGAGAATTGGGGCTATGGTTTCGCAAGGGAGGAGAGCTAGTTTTTTTTTTTTTTTGGGTTCAAATGGAATGACACCCCTTTTGGTTTTTCGATTCCAAATTGCCCACTGTCCACAATTGAAAAAAAATCAAAATTGTTTTAAAATGAAAGCACATGTGGTGTCAAAAGTGAATCAAATAATGGTGTCAAAATATCATTTCCCTTATACCAAATAATTTTTTCATTTCTTTATATTTATATGGTTTACTTTATTGATTTTTTTAGGTTAAATTACTTTTTGGTCCTTGTTTTTGTCAATAAGTGTCAAATTAGTCATCTAATTATTTTTTGTCACAATTTGGTCTTGATTTTTTCAAAAAATGATTCAATTTGGTTCTTGTCTTTAGTTTGACCATATGGTGTTAAAGTCAACGCCACATGTTAATTTGTGGTTTTTTTAATTTTTTTTGACTTTTTTTGAATTTTCTTTAGTTTCTTTACACATGTCACTTCACAATTGTGCTACGTGTCAATATGATTTAACTTGGTCCCTATATTTGTTTTTAGTTTTAATTTAGTCCTAATTTTTGTAAAAGTAGAACAATATTGTGCCTCCTTAAATTGAGACTCAATTTACTTTTTGTATAAATTTTATGGTGATATTCTTACTAAAATTAACATTTTTATTAAATATTTCTAGAAATATTTTGAAATGAACTTTAAGTTCTACACGAAACTTTAAAATTTGGTTTTGTTTTGAACTTTAAGTTTCATTCATAAACTTATGTGTGACAAGTTATTTGATTTTTAATCTTTAGTAAATTTGTAGTATATGGTACACTTGATGCCTTTATATATGATGGCAAAATGATTAACTATTGAAATTATGTTTGGGGTTTAACTTTGATTAATAATAAAACTAAAAACAAAAAAAATTGTTTAAAAATATTTCTACAAATATTTAATAAAAATGTCAATTTTAGTAAGAATATTATACAAAAAGTAAATTGAGTCTCAATATAAGGAGGGACAACATTACTTCAATTTTTACAAAAATTGGGACTAAATTGAAACTAAAAACAAATATAGGGATCAAATTGAATTATTTTGTCACGTACCACAAATGTAGAGTGACATGTGTAAAAACAAAGTTAAAAAAATAAAAAAATCAAAAAAATAAAAAAACTTTAAATCGACATGTGACATTGACTAACACCGTTTGGTCAAGGTCAAAATTGATGGCAAACAAAATTGAATCATTAAAAAAACAAACAGATGGAAAAAAAAAATTAGAGAACCAATTTGACACTTCTTAATAAAAACTATGATAAAAAAAAGTGATTCAACTTTTTTTAATTCTAAGGTGCATCATATTTTATTGATTTTACCAATATTTCTAAATAATATTTCTAAATGAATTTTATCAATATTTCTAAATAATATTTCTAAATGAATTTTTACCCATTTCTATAATCCAATTTGATTGATAATTTGATTGAATGTATTTAGGAAAACTATAAATAAAAGTAAACCATTTACTTTATTTTCAGACTATTAAAATTAAAAATTATACTTTCGTTTTCTAACATTATGTGAAATCTATTGATTCACTATGTATATTAGTATATAATTACTTCAAATTGTAATAATTAGTATATTAGTATATAAGTATATAATGCCCTAAAAGGGATATTAAGAACAAAATTAGTAATTTCGAAATTCAAAATGATGAAAATCAAAGAAAATTATTTACACAAATTAAAACCAAAATTCATATATTATATAAGGACTCAAACGATTTTAAATTTTATAAAACAAAAAACAACTAATCAAAATCAAAACTCTCTCATTATCTACATATTATATATCTATAACTATATAATGCTTCAAATTTTTAGATTAATAATTATATATTTTTTTTAAAAACGTTGTATAAATTTCAATCATTATCCCAGACATACATAACTACACATATTTCACATTTTCCCAGCATACTTTAAAAAGTACCTACTTTTTTTTTTTTCACATTCTCATCTTTCCACTTTTTTTTTTCCATACTCGTAGACTAAAAAATAAAAAAGAAATAAAAAAACCCAACCCGACCCGTTTTAGGATCCATCCCAATCACATTGAATAACCCAAATTGTTTTCCCTCAGTGGCGCAATTCCGAGTACCAGTTCAACTTTAGCACATCGTAGTTTCATTACCTTGAACCAGAAATATATATAAAGAATCTTGATTGCACACTCCAATTGAATGAGAGGCGAAGAATGGATCAATCACAGAATCAGCGACCAGCTACATCGACAACACCTTCACGTTCTCTCCAGTTCCACCCTGCTCGTGGCCCCATTCTCGATCTCTTTAACCTCTACTTAGGACTCGGCGTATTTTCTCTTCTACTCTTCTTCGTTTTCTTCTTCTTCTTCTTCTTCTTCTTCTACTACTACTACTACTTCTTCTTTTCTTTCTTGATGCTTCTCCTTTCATTTTCACAGCGAAATAGCCGCAACAAACCCGAAGAGTCACTTCGTGAACCACCGTAAGTTCTCTCGCACTGATTATGA
>Ga0214543_1011280_pt1 | contig 12634 bp, 4 predicted proteins | sample CNSS2metaG_FD_160094 | JGI IMG/M metagenome (GOLD analysis project Ga0214543, IMG submission 160094) | Root nodule microbial communities from cowpea collected in UCLA plant growth center, Los Angeles, California, USA - CNSS2 | ecosystem: Host-associated > Plants > Roots > Nodule | place: USA...
TATAAATATCATGAAAGTCCATGATTATATAATTGTTGCTTTAAACTATGTGGGCAAAACTAGTAAAAATGTGGTCTAAAAACATAGGTAAGGTATAAAATCAACATGTAAAATTGTTGTCTATTGTGAGAATTTTAAGCAATGGTTTTAAAAATATTGTCATACTAAAAACTGTTGTTTATTATCTATAGCTACACTCACCTATTTCACGCCTAAAAAATTGTGGTCTAATCTTTAAACCACAGTTTTTATAATTTATATCATAATTTTATGTCGTTGTCTAAAGTGATTTTTGTTGTAGGGTTAATATATATTAACAAAGAAAGTAAAAGATTTGCATTGCTGAATAAAGTTGGATTAAGAACATTTGCGACTCTTATCAACCTCTTATATATAACAATCTTATTTTATTATTGACGTCTTAATGTACAATTCTTCTCATCTCACACCTCATCTAAATTAATTTACTTCTTAATACACCGAGCACATCAATCCAATAGAATATTAATTTTTTTTTATTAAATTCAACATTAAAAGAAATTATCATCTCATATTATTTTGCTAACAAAAGTATTTGACAATTATGTTTAGTATTTATCATCAAATTATGTTTGCACTTTGTTTTTGACAGTTCTATCTGAATCATTAACTTTGCATGGTTCACCTTAAATACTTCCACCCTCTTCAACATAACTTAATCACGTGTTTAAATAAAAGGCTTCTAGTATTGTTTTGCAGTTAAAATTTGACTTTTCACATTGTTGGTAATGAAGATTTACATCATATTAACATAAAGTTATTGAAACAAAGCTCTCTTCTAAAAACACTTCATCCAAGGATTGTAAAACGATATATGAAAAATATAATTAATGAAGTTGTGAAACATATATTAATGCGAGAATAGATTAACATAAATAACATAATATTACTAAGGTGTATGTTGTATGTTGTAAACATTATTTCATTCGTAAAACAAAATTGAGTAAGTGATGACAACTTTTATAATAATTAACCAACAATTGTAATACATATATATATATATATATATATATATATATATATATATATCTCCTACTATTTTATAATTAAACTGTGAAGTAGAAGCATAATAATACTTGGGATTAATCCAACTAATCAAATTTATTTCTTTAATAAGGTAATGAGCTCACTTGCATATGCTATAAATAAAGAAAAAAAAAAAAGAAGATATATCATACTTCTCACTTAAAAAGTAGCTAAAACTAAAACTAATAATATTTGCATATTTGCTACAAAAGATAAATTTCAAAAGGGATAAAAATGAGTTATTTTCCTTAGATAAAGTAGGTAAAACTAAAATGAATAATATTTGCGTGTTTGCTACAAAAAATAAATTTTCAAAAGGGAGAAATGAATCATTCTCCAGAGATATATTCTCCTTAGATAAAGTGGGCAAAACTAAAACGAATAAGATAATGAACATTTGAAGAACACTCATATTTGTGAATACCGTTAGAAACATCAATAATTAATGATTTTATTGATAATGAGTTATCAATTCAAAAAAAATCATGTTTCTATTCCTATGTTTATTTGACATATAATCAATAATTAATTATTTTATTGATAATGAGTTATCAATTCAAAAAATTCATGTTTCTCTTCCTATATTTATTTGACATATAAAGTGAATAATAACGTCAACAATTTTTTCTTATATAGAAATTAAATAAATTCTAAAAGAAGAAAAAAAATCCAGAATGTAATCAATATATATTTTTAGAACAAATTGAATATAATTAACTAAATTATATGTTTCTTTTTTCATTCTAATTTTGTTAATTAAGTTGTATCACTACAAGAAAATACTTAATTAGTGATTAAAAGTTGTTAGTTACTGGATCAATTTAGATATAATTTATAAAATAAAAAATTATTGGTTACTAAAAAGTCACCATTATGAATAAAAATTTATCTCTAAATATGTTTCTAAAATTTGGTTACTAAGGTTTTAGCTATCATAAGAAATTGGTCACTAATCATTAGCTATCAAAGTTTATGCTACAAAGGAATTAATTTTAAAATTAGTTTTTAATTAATTAGTGACCAATTTAACGATTATAATTTTTTATTTATTATAGTGACTATTTTAGTAATCAATAATTTTTTATTTTGTAAATTAGTATTAAAATTGATCACGATAATGACTAACAATTTTTGATTACTAACATTAGTCGTTAATGATGTAAAATAAAGGATAAAATATGTTTTTTATATATCCAGAAGGTTTAATAATTTTTGTCTAATATAATAAAAAATAAATGATGGATCATTTAATAAGATATGTTTAAACTACAAAGTTTCGTTTATTCGCATTATATGCTTTATATTCTTCATGCTAGTACTTTGAATTAGAATCTTCTTTTAGTATGTATGACTAATTTTTTCATACACCCTCTTAAGAGAGAAAAACAAAAGAAAAAAAAATAGAATATACTTATTGTAAATTTTTCCTATATATATTGTTTTAAATTCTTTTGTTTTAATCATCAATGACAAATTTTAGTGATCAAAAGTTGTTAGCCACTATAATGACCAATTTAGATATTTATTTTAAAAATAAAAAAAATTATTTGTAACTAAAATAATTACTATTATGAATAAAAAATTATAATTTGTCTCTATATTGGTTTTTAAAATTTAGCTACTAAGATTTTAGCTACCAAAAGAAATTTGTCACTAAATATTAGCTACTAGAAAGAGTTGGTTTTTAAATTAGTCTTAATTAATTAGTGATTAATTTAGGGACCAATTATAATTTTTTATTTATAATAGTGACTATTTTTATACAATAATTTTTATTTTGTAAATTGGTATATAAATTGGTCATTATAATAAATAACAACATTTTGTTAATAAAACTGATTGTTAACGAGACATTTTCTTGTAGTGATTTATTTATAATTGTTATTTTAAGAAAAAAAATTATTTTGTTTACTTTTTATAAAAATGTTTATGAAGAAAATTTTCAAACAATATAATACAATTTATTTTTTAAAAGAGGAGAGAGTAATATTTTTTAATAATATGATATTTATTTGAAGTGACAAAGTATGTATATCAATATGTTTTTTATCCGCTAATTTCATATTATAGATTAGTATTTTTAATTCTACACTCTATTTATTCCTAATTCATTTAGTTAGTCAACACAATCGACTTCATAAGATACTTGTTGACAAATTTTTTTAAAATTAAAAATAAAAATAATTTTTTTTAAATAATTTGTTTATGTTGTGTTATTTGAAGATACATATCGTTTCAAATTAAATTTTAATTATTAATTGCATTAACAAAAGTTAAAAAATATAAAATAATTTTTTTTTTAATTTATCTAATTAATTCACCTCTAACCGATTGAATCAGAATTTTCAATCTGCCAAACCATAACATACTATTTAGTCTCACCTTCTTCTTTTTTATTTTATTTATATTTTTTTCTGACCAACACTGAATTGGCTCATTCTCCTATATAGCATAATATTAATAAACTATTAAGTCCAGAAAACATTTTATTACTCAGAAAGTGCCAGTAGTAGTTACCAAAGGACAATAGATGTGTGTATTATATTATTATTATATCATCCACTAATTTCGTTGTTTCTTGCTTGAATTTATTTTATATATATTTTCAATTTATTTGAGCAATTGATCCACGAGGGAGAATTTGTTTAGGTAGGACTATCAATTATTTTGAGATGAAATCTAATTAACAATATGATAATATATGGTTTTGAAATAGATTTAAAAAATTTTAAATATTATTTAAGTTTGAAAACAACATGCTATCTTAGTCTGATTTAGACCGATGAATAATTCAGAGAGAGTGGTCCACTCTACAAGTGACCTATTTCTAAACAAACACGCCATTTGAAAAAAAAAAGTGAAACATTCTCAACTGTTTCACACTGTCTAATATGCTATTGCAAAATCTTTGTGGGATAGATTTTGAAAACAACTTCTTGGATATAATTTTTCTTGGAAGGATTTGGATTGGATATTTGAGTATGATAGAAAATAAAGTAGGAGTGGCGAGACGAACAAGTCCAAATAATTTTTCTCTAAGTGGGTTGATTCATCAAAATAAAACGGATTGGAAATCTTGTTTCATTAAATGTCTAGCTAACAGATAAATGGGCTTTTTGGTCTTGTAGTGATAGGTTAAATATCGATTAAGAACCCAAATGTTTATTAGGTTAGTATTAGGGAAAGATTCTTTCGGTGCTTTTTTAAGTTAAAACTAAGGGGGCTGGGTAGTAATAGATCAAAGGTCAATTGGTTGAAAAGTGTAAATGTCGATTGAATTATTGTTAGGGAAACAAATTTTTAGCCAAAATTTTTTTTAGCCTTGTGCTTTTTTCAAGTTAAGACCGGGGGTTGTGTAGTGATAAACTAAAGATCAATTGGTTGAAGAATCCAAATGTCGATTGAGTTTTAGGATAATTATTAATGGAGACGTTATGCTTGTATAATGGAGTAATAATTTAGAGGTTTAAAGAGAATTATTTAAACAATTGTTCGATACATAGTAATGGACACAAATAAAATGGAGAAATTCAATGGGTAATGGAGTTGGGGGTTCTGAAAGCAAAAGATAAAATGGACCCTCATAGATAGGAAAAAGACGAAAGACAACTTTGAATGCTATGGATCACGGCTTTTTACCTTTTTCCCATGTCATTGTGAGGCAGGTAAAAATTTTTCATGTGCCACTAATTTCAAAATATAAAAAATATGTTAGGAGAATGGGGTCTGAGGATCCAACGATGGAATAGTTGATGGAGATTATTATAGAGTTAAAGAGGCAAAATGAGGAGGTAAGGAAAAAGGCAGAAGAATCTCAAAGATAGTAGGAGGAGATGATAAGAGAAAATGACCTTTATAGGCAATTTTAAGAGGAGTCAATGAGAGCTTTACAACAACAAAGAGGTTAGAGGGTGTAGTAGTTGAAGCCAATGCAAGAGTACATTTCCAGTCTTTGTCTAAAAACATTCTGCAAAAGCCCATACCACCTCATCATGTTTTCAAGATAAGGCTCAGGGGTTGTGTAGATATGCCAAAGGTTGATTGGTTGAAGAGCCCAAATGTCGATTGAGATAGCATGAGGGAAAGATCCTTTTAGCCTTACGCTTTTTCAAGCTAATGCTAAGAGGATTGTGTAGTGATAGGCCAAAGGTTGATTAGTTGAAGAACCTAAATGCCAATTGGGTTATTATTAGGGAAAGATCCTTTTAGCCTTGCACTTTTTCAAGCTAAGGCTGAGGGTGTTATGTAGTGATAGGCCAAAGGTCGATTGGTTGAAGAGCCCAAATGACGATTAGGTTTTAGGTTGATCATTGATAGAGGCATTATGCTTGTATAATGTAGTAATAATTTAGAGGTTTAAATGGAATTATTCAAGTAATTGTTCAAGACATAGTAAGGGGGACAAGTTAAATGGAGAAATTTAATGGGTAATGAATGAGGACGAGGAGCAGCGGGTGTGAAAGCAAAAGATAAAATGGACCCTCGTCTTTTTCCACAAGAAAGACAAATACAACTATGAATGCTCCGACTAATTGGCCTCCTACCAAACTATCATAACAATATAGATTAAAAATATTAGCTTGCTCCTCCAAATAATAGGCTGGTAGGGTAACAGGTCGATCCGTCATACCATTTAACATGTTTTTGCTTCAATGTCAGTTGGAAAATGCATTAAACATATAAAAAATATTTTAATGCAAGTTAAAAAGACTATATTCATTTATTTTAAAGTTTAGGAAGAAAAATATATCAAAGTCTTAAATAGAACGAATTTCAATTTCACGTCAAACTTAAGGAACTAAAAATATATTTAACCATTTATTTTTTTATTAATATATGTATTGTTGTCATTTAACATGTTTTTGTTCCAATGTCAGTTAGAAAATGCATTTAACATATAAAAAATATTTTAATGTAAGTTAAAAAGACTATATTAATTTATTTTAAAGTTTGAGAAAAAAAATATATCAAAGTCTTAAATAGAACGAATTTCAATTTCATGTCAAACTTAAAGAACTAAAAATATATTTAACCATTTATTTTTTATTAATATATATATTTTAAAAACATATTTAATCTTATAAATATTGTTTTTAAATTTTGAATTGACTAGTTAATGTCTAAAAAATTAAAATAATTATTAATTTATATTTAAATTATTTTTTTATATTAAGATTTGAAACATAATTTTTAAATGCTAATAATTCAAAATTATAATATTATTATATATTTTCATATTCGATTAATATAATATAAAAATGTTAATTTTTTTAACTATTTTTTATTTTAATTTTAAATTTGGAAAGAAATGGACAAGCGAGCTTGTTTGCCCAATCGTACATTTAACTCAAAAGTTTGATAAGTTGGAGAAGTCACAGTAGATTGACATATTAAAAGTACCAACTAAAAAATAATGTTATTTAAGATATTATTGTAACAGTTAAATTAGGGTTTTAAGTTATGGTTGAAAAAAGTAACTATTATGTTCAGTAATCATAACCATATGTAATAGCTTCCTCTAATTTTACAGGAAACTTTTCTTAAAAATTTATCAAATTTTCTGCAGAAACATATCAATGATAATTTAGTTGTTGAAAGAACAAAAACAGTGTAGTTTCTTAATCTGCAAAAAATAAGTGTACAAATTGGTCATAGAACTTTACAACCTTTTGTCAAATTGATCCTTAAAATTGCAAGTATGAAATACATTATTTTTAATAATTACATCTTAATTACAAAAAGGGATCTAAAAATAACTTAATAATAAAGTGTAATTGTCACACTTTTACACGTCCAATAAATAAATAAGATTTTGTGTTCTTTTAGGAATTAAATTGTCATTACACCCAAAATTATCATTACATCTTTTTTAATAACTGACATAATTTCATGTGTTTTAACATTTTAGTTTTTCTGAAAAATTTAGTCAAAACATTAAATAATTTTGGAAATATAAATCATTGAATGGTCAAGTTGTCCGTGAATGCAAGATGTTATGAATTTAGTTCTTGACTGTTAAGAACTCGTTTTGTCCACTTCATTTTCAATAATGAAATAAAATAAAACAAAATAAAAATAAATTACTTCTAATAAATAATCCAAAATAATCCAATACAAAAATAGAACATCAGCTTTAAAATAATTAAAAATATGAAAACAGAATAGTAGAGGTAAGAGGGAGATGACATTATGTAACGAGAGGAGATAGCTTTTACTACTATGCCTTTTCCTATGATTGTCATCGCATCTTGTAGATTCTAGGTTATAATTAAAAGCACTTTCCATCAACACCTTTTGCTACAGAAGACAATACCGTAAAATCAGGGAAACCATCATTCTTAACCACATTTGCAGAAAGATAGTAATAGAAATCACCAACTGTAGCATGGAGTAGTCTCCTCCATCTAACAACCATTGTCATTGCAGATTTCAGATACTAATCCATTAAAGCAACAAAATCTCCTGAAATCATGGGATTTCATCTTCTAACATCATCTAAAATCATTAACTTTCTCTGTAATAAAAATCTTCTATAGAAACGAGAGGAAATGGATGGATAGGGGGTTGGAAAAATTGGTTAAGAAGAGAACGTTCCAAAATGGAGGCCGAAGTCTAAGCTCAACACACCACAATGGTACAACAACATGACTCACAACACGAATCACACTTCTTGTTTGAAGTTGGTAATAAATAATTTTTACCCTCATCTTGGAATGCTCTACGTTCCATTGTGTGTTGTATGCCCTGCATTATAACTCCCCATTATTCTCCTATCTCTACATATTGAAATCATTTTTGTTTGTTTGGGATCAGTATATTTAGTATGCACTTGAGATCTGTATGTTCAAAATGCCTTAAAATCAGTATGTGAAAATGCACTTGAGATCTGTATGTTCAAAATGCCTTTAAAATTAGTATGTGAAATAAGTGATGTTTTCTGATCTTTTTGTTTCTCTCATAAGCCAAATAACCTTTTGAAAGTAAACATGAAAATGCCTTAATTTTTAAAGGTCATAAAATTTAATACTTACCATCTAGACAAACTCTTGTCATAGTTGAAGATGATCCCTTCTGAATCATATCTGATAGGTCTCGAATTTGTGTTGTGACCATCCCATAACCGCATATCAACCACGCCGGAGCAGAATCTAAGTCATTCGCTCTTGAAATCGCACCTAAACCTTTTCCGATAGACCATCAACCTCTAGTCACGTCTGAGACTGTGTTCGTTCCTCCTTCAGATCCGTTTTTGGACTGTCCTGGACAGCTTCACACCAACCTCTACAACCAGTGTTTTCTCCCTTTTTGTAGACTTCCTTGCAACGTTCAAAATATGTTTGTTCCTTCATTTGGCAGATTTAGGTTTCAAGCCACTCCCTCTCACAACACGGGCCATCCTTGAAGTCAAGCCCAAGCCTTTCGTTTCAAGCAATTATAATGAAAGCACAAAACTAAAAGTTTACTTCACATCCACCACCTAAGATGCTACCACGAGAATAACAACCAAGCTAAAATTCATACCAAACACCAAATCAAATCCCAAACCCGAGAGCCATTGCACTTGAAAAGAAGCAAAGAATAAAGCAAGAAAACTAATTAGAAGTGCTAAACCAAAGTAAATGAACATATAACATGACTGAAAGAGTAATGAAGGAATGACAAGTAAGAAATTAAGGCTTGAAAGAAAGGAAAGCACATCAAAAGGAATCCTAGAATAGATTAAAAAAACTGTAAACAGAAACTGCAGTGCTCATAAGATGCTTATGGTATTCATTGCATTTGTGCCAATTTGAAGGAACTAATCCACTCCAAATGAAAGCAATTGATGGCAATATGGAATACACACATCAACAAGCAAATGTATAGAGCAAGAGCACTGAAATTCTGAAGCAAAACACACCAAAAACACACTAAACAGTGATTTTCCCAAAAACATAGCATCAGAAAACGTTGACAGATGCCTTAACTTTGAAGATTTATCATATTTTTTTTTCTGGACATATTTGAATGATTATTTTTGCTAATTTTTCGTCCAGATGTTAAGAAAATTAGGCAAAAATCAGAAGGTGATTCAGTGTTATGAATCGTTCCATTTAAATCAAACAAAAAAAGTGTGCGTCAGGACACAAATGAAAACAGCAACAGATTTGCACTGAAAAATGCAGAAATTTGCTTCTACTTAAAAAATTTGTCTAAAATTCAATTCTCAACATAATTGAATGATTCTTGTTGGAGAATTTTCGTCTAGGACTTAGATTTTCAAAGCAACAATCATATTACAATTTGGTGCACTGAGTCACTTGTGACACTTCTCAAACAGAAGGTGTGCAGAGGAAAAAAAGTTGAAAACTGGAGCAAAAGTAGAGTGAAAGTGGAAGATGTTCAATGGACAAATCAATTCAATTTGGAGCTTGATTATGATATAAAATCAAGCATAGATCAAGATGAACATCTAGGACACTCTAAGGCATAAACCAATCGGTGAAATGACATTAAAACAGTGAGGAAAGCTGACTCAAACATCCGCACGCATAGCATGAAGCTTCATTGTGTTTTTGAGTGGAGTTTGGCACGGTTTCACTCAAGCAAGTGTAGAAATTGATTTTAAACGGTGGAAAATGGAAGAAACATGTAAAATAAAGCATTAACAAGACTTAGAACACAACTTGAACAGTGGAAATGTAAAAGAAAGAAGAATCACCGAACAAAATGAGAGAAAACAAGATCCAAAACGTAAAAACAGTGCTGGAAAATCAAATGGAATCCTAAGAACAAATGTGACCCAAAAACCATGGAGATCTCCAATTTGAATCCATAGAATTCATGTAGACTTATAGATGTTCGGTTGAGTTTGAAGGAAACTTGAAGAAAACTTAAGGAAAATTGAAGAAAAAAAAAATGAAAGAACACAATGAAAAATGGATGAACAACACGGAAATTGCAAGAAAAACACAAGAATAGACTAAGAACCTTACTCAAACTTGAGACTCCAAGCATGAGTGGCTCTTGATACCAATTTGATGGAGCTCCAATGTGTGGTGGCTGGTAGGAACTCCATAGGCAGCAGAAAATGGCATGGAGACAAGTGTTTAAGGCTCTTGTAGCAATGGAATTTGGAGTGGTGAAAGGAGAACTAGACTAGAAACTAGACTAGTGAAAGGTGGCTAGAGGAAATGTTGTAAACCTCTAGCTTAGGTGCTCTCAAAATAATAGAAGAGTGGAGTGATCTCAACACAAACATTCTATTAGAAATTTCAAGAGTGATTACAATAGCCTAAAATTTAGGCTTTTATATGAAAGCAAATATACATAAGCACTCTTAGCCCTTGGATGAGAAAGGCATTCAATCTTGGCCGTGGAAGATGGCTTGGAGAAGGAGCAGGGCTCATGGCCATTGGATGAAGCCTTGGAAAAGGAGGAAGCATTCATAGCCCTTGGATGCATTGGATCTATGAGGTGTAGGAAGTAATGTTGACTTCCACTTAGTCCACCTTGGACCTTTGGTAGCTCATGGCCAAATCTCCTATTGGGCTTAGTCAAGCCCAATTTTATTAATTCAACTACACATTGTTTGACTTATTATTCTAGAAAACAAGGCCTAAACAATGGTCCAATCTTATTGATATTCTACTGCTCTTTGATACACCTCTTCAAATATTCACATCTTCTTTGGTCCATGTGAAGAGTGTGAGAAGCCCATGTGGGTTTGGGCCATCTTGAATGAAGCCCAATTGGATCTTTTTGAGCATGCCCCTTGTTAGGCCTTTTGGTGGACTTTGGGATTGAGATGCATGTGGGCCATGGATTGGGCCTTGAGCATGATTTGGGCCTACGCGTTGGCCCAAGCTATAAGCCTTGTTGGGATCACATCATATAATATATAAATCTGATGCATGTGTTAGTTAAATTCTATTAATATATTAACCTTTATAGCAAGACTCTAGAAATGTGTGTTTTGTTTCATTCTATAATTATAAAGTAAAATTTTCATAATAATAATTATATATGTTTTTAGTAATTATAGTAAAATCACTTTATATATTTTATATTAGTTATTTAATATATATATATATATATATATATATATATATATATATATATATATATATATTTATACACTTTAGATGCACTTCTAATTTGGTTATTTCTATTTTAGACCACTTTGGATGAAACCATCATTCTTAACCACTCTTGCAGAAAGATAGTCATAGAAATCACCAACTGTAGGAGGGAGTAGTCTCCTCCATCTAATCGCCATTGTCATTGTAGATTTCAGATACTAATCCATTAAAGCAACAAAATCTCTTGAAATCACGGGATTTCATCTTCTAACATCATCTAAAATCATTAACTTTCTCTGTAATAAAAATCTTCTATAGCAAGGAGAGGAGATGGATGGATAGGGGATTGGAAAAATTGGTTAAGAAGAGAACGTTCCAAAATGGAAGCCAAAGTCTAAGCTCAAACACACCACAATGGTACAACAACACGACTCACAACACAAATCACACTTCCCGTTTGAAGTTGGTAATAAATAATTTTTACCCTCATCTTGGAATGTTCTACGTTCCATTATGTGTTGTATGCTCTAGTTTATAACTCCTCATTATTCTCCTATCTCTGCATATTGAAATCATATTTGTTTGTTTGGGATCAATATATTCAGTATGCATTTGAGATCTGTATGTTCAAAATGCCTTAAAATCAGTATGTGAAAATGCACTTGAGATCTGTATGTTCAAAATGCCTTTAAAATCAGTATGTGAAATAAATGATATTTTCTGATCTTTTTGTTTCTCTCCTAAGCCAAATAACCCTTTGAAAGTAAACATGAAAATGCCTTGATTTTTAAAGGTCATAAAATTTCATACTTACCATCTAGACAAACTCCCGTCATAGTTGAAGATGATCCCTTTGAATCGTATCTGATAGGTCTCGAATTTGTGTTGTAACCATCCCATAACCGCATATGAACCACGCCGAAGCAGAATCTAAGTCGCTCCCTCTTGAAATCGCACTTAAACCTTTTCCGATAGACCATCAACCTCTAGTCACATCTGAGACCGTGTTCCTTCCTCCTTCAGATCCGCGTTTGGACTGTCCCGGACAACTTCACACCAACCTCTGCAACCAGTGATTTCTCCCTTTTTGTAGACTTCCCTACAACGTTCGAAATATGTTTGTTCCTTCATTTGGCAGATTTACGTTTCAAGCCACTCCCTCTCACACGGGCCATCCTTGAAGTCAAGCCCAAACCTTTCGTTTCAAGCAATTATTAGTATATGGTTTCTTTTTTATAAGGTTTCTTTTAGTATGGTGTCTTTTCCCTTTTTTATTATTACTTCTTTTTTCTTTTCTTATCTATAATATATAAATCTTATGCATGTGTTAGTTAAATTCTATTAGTATATTAACCTTCATAGCAAGACTCAAACGTCTGTTTTGTTTCATTCTATAATTATAAAGTAAAATTTTAATAATAATATTTATACATGTTTTTAGTAATTATAGTAAAATCACTTTATATATTTTATATTAGTTATTTAAAATATATATATATATATATATA
>Ga0214543_1011284_pt1 | contig 12630 bp, 15 predicted proteins | sample CNSS2metaG_FD_160094 | JGI IMG/M metagenome (GOLD analysis project Ga0214543, IMG submission 160094) | Root nodule microbial communities from cowpea collected in UCLA plant growth center, Los Angeles, California, USA - CNSS2 | ecosystem: Host-associated > Plants > Roots > Nodule | place: USA...
CTCTTTTTCCTTCTAGAAGAAGTTTGTTAAGTTTTCCAGTGTTGTTATTTGGCCTGCGTGCCACGTAGCATAGAGAATCTTTCTATAGCATTTGTCTTATATATTCTGTACTGTGCATTGAATGGGGACGGGAGAAAAAGTTTTCCCATTCCTTCTTTCATCTCTTCTTAGGAGGTAGCCTGACCTCATATTTGGGCATCCTTTTTCTTTTATCACAGGGTTTTTTTCCATGTCAAGATAAGTGTATGCTTTTACTTTGATTCCCTCTTTATAGTTGGATGCAATTTCTTTTTCTTTCATTGGTTCTTTCCTTGCTTTTTTTTTTAACGTCGTGGTGTTGGGGAAGGGGCCTTGGTTTTCTTTTATTTTGGTAAGTTTTAAAATGCATTTTGTTTCCATTCTTTATGATTTTGCTGCAGCATTTGCTAGTTTATCAAACATTGGGTTACAATTTTCGCATGGGGTCCACACCCTTATTTACTTATTCTCTCTTTACTTGGGTTTCTATGCATTTTCTCTCTCTTCTCACTTTCCATTTTGTTTACGTAAACATGTTGTGAGGGTTCTCTTTCTTTCCTTTCCTTTTCTATACATTTTCACGTAAGAAGGCATGGGATTCAATATGCATGGGTGAGGACCACATGAAAATACAATTTCACTTTCCTTAATTTTCTCTCTCTTCACGTAACAAGGTTTGTAAAAATGTGGGAACACATGCTTTTGTTCCATTCTTTGATATTTGAATGGGTCACACTTTTAGCTTAATGTTAGTACATTCCTTTATAGTTTTTTGTTTATTTTTTTGGATATGTGTAACCCACTTGTGGCTTTTATAAATTTATATTGTATGTTCAAAATCCTGTATGACACTTTTGGTTCTCTTTAAATTCTCATATTTATGGTTTAATGCTTTTTATTGGGTTTTATTAATTGTCTTATATTTTAGTGTGTTGGTGACCATTGATGAGATGAGTGTGTTGTTGGCTTTACTTTTTGGCTTACATAATGTGACGGTTATTTTGTTGAACGCGAATTATATAGCCATAGTTGCAATGTCAATGCTATTTCTTTTTCTTGGTTATATGTAATATTCTAGTTGCATGTTAGAGAATTAAAACGGTGGCTTGGTGCTTTAGTTGTTTATTGCTTCTTTTGGTTTGGAAACCACTTGTAGAGTTCATTGCTTGAATGAATTATTTGATAAGTTGACGGATTTATGTTATGGAACTTTATATTTTTAAGCATGATGTGGTGGTGTTCTGTAATTCTCATGTGTTGTATGTTGGAAGTGTTTGCCTTGCTTGAAGAGCTCTTGGTGGAATTAAATGTTGTGTGAGGTTTTGCGTACCTACGAGCCTAGTGAAGACTCTTTCACCTGTGTGAAGCAGTGGAAAGGGGTCCTCTTCGCTTGTGTGAAGCAGTGGTAGAAGATTGGTTTGAGTGTTGTACCCTCTCGCCTATGTGAAGCAGTAGGGAGGGGAAATATGTTTTCACCTTATTTTGGCTCGTTGCGAGTATAGTGCCCGATGTGTGATGCATCAATGTTTTTACTCATAATTCCTTGAGGGATAAGGGAGACAGTCTGGCTGCATTAAGCAGGACACATCGAACCATCTGTTGTAGGAAACTAGATGTTGTTGTAGAGTGAGAGGTCGCGGAAAACCAAAGCTGGATTATAATCACTATATTTGAAGAATTGAGATGAATGTGATGCTATGTTTGGTTCGACATGATTGATTGAATTTTGATTAAGTGTTACTTGAATGCGATGTTGAGTATTAATGGACATATTTTATTTAGGAATTTCTTGTATGAATATCATTGTTTATGGTTAGCTTATCCCTATTGGTTTGTTTGTGTGTTTGTTGTATGTGCGATGATCGTATAACGTGTGTGTTATACGGGAGCAGATGCTTTTGGCATGGAGTAGATCGACGAGAGGTTAGGGTGAACTCGGGAGTTTTTATAATTTGTTTAGTTGTTTTAAATCAGATACTAAAATATATGTAATTTTATTTTGATCGCAAATGTTATTGGAAATTTTTTGACAAAGTGACGGGTTGAACTATGTAATTTAAATTAAAATAAAAGTTTTTATTAAGTACATTTTCAATGTTTATTCCTTTTCCGCTAAACGAAAAAATTTTCTAACGTTCCGTGATATCCCAAAATAGGGGTGTTACATTTTGGTATCAGAGCCTGGTTTTCGAAAAAAACTTTGGGAATGTGGGAAGTGAGCTCGTCTAGTTGATGTTGTGTGACTCTAAACAATGTTGTGAATTATACTTGATTGAGGTATTGTTTGGATGTTTTACTCTGGTTTGACTTGTTTTATTTGTTTGGTGATATTTACATGGTATGTAAGATATGATTGGTGAATGTTATGGTGATGAAGCATGTTATGCTTGATTGTGTGTGATGTGTAATATGAATTCTCTTATATCTGTAAAACCAGGTTGCACTTTTACCCATAGGACTTTGGTGAGTTAGGTAAAAGGGGGTTTTGTTCTACAGTACGACTTTGGCCTAAGCTTAGTTACAACACTCTTACTAGGTTTTAATGAGCAGGTAGGTGTTGTTCTCTTGTCGGGTTTTGGTGAGTAGACAAGGGTTGTTACTTGTATGTTTTAGGGAAAAGCAGGAGAAAGGCCTTTCCAAGAGGCGTTGTTGCGCAGGAAAGGTAGAATGGTTGGTTTTGAGAGAATGACATACTGTTGAATATTACTTGGTGGTAATATGTTGTTGATTGCATGTTTTGGTTTTGGGAACATGTTTCTGGTTGTTATCTTTGATGAGATATGCATATGTTGGAATCATGTGAGATGAGTTTTATGTGTGGGTAATATAATGTTGCATGATATCACAAGATGGTTATTTTTCTATATGAGATTATTTGTGTTAAAGATATGTAAAAAATTCATGTTGTCATATAATTATTTGGTGGTTGTTTTGTTTTGATAAAGTTTAATAATGATATAGATTCTGAATAATTTTGTTATTTATGAATTATAATTTTATATTGTGAAAATGCATAAGGTATAAAGTTATGTCTGGAAAGAAAAGAAAGGTTGTATGTTAGATTATATTTATTTTCATGAATAATATTCTACTTATGCTAATTCATGGAGGATTTTGCTTTCTTAGGTAAGAATATTTTTTTAGAAAGATGAGATCTTTATTTTAAATTGATAGTGAATGTTTTAATTGTGCAAGTTTATTTGGTATGAGATTTGTATTTCATCATGTAAGTGTGCAAAATTTTAGGTATTTATGATGTTTTATTTTTCCAAGTAGACAATTTTCGAGGACGGAAATTTTTAAAGTTGGGGAGAATGTAAGACCCGGGAAAAATTAGTCTTGTTCCTGCAGAGAACAAACAAGATAAGTTAGGCACAAGCGTCACCTTACCCATGTAGTCCGCTATCTCCTCAGTTGGCCTCTTCTTGGTTGGTACATGTCGGCTTGGACCCAGGAGGAGTTACCTGTAGAAGGGACTCCGAAGCTCAAGTGAGTCAAAGCTCTCAAAAGAGCAAATCAAGTGATTAATGGAGTAATGAATGCGTACCTTTAATTACTAGGGTCCATGTGTATTTATAGAGTATTAATTATGTCTGGTTATGCCATGGGCCGGGCCCTAGCTTGGGCCTTAGTTTGGGCTGTAAGTGGGCTTGGGCCCTAACCCAGGCCCTTAGGTGCACCCATTGAATACTAGGGGGCTTTGATTTTGCTAAGTATATTGGGGTTTCCGGCCTAAGCCGACTACTTTCCTTGGCGATTTGTGTCGCTCATGTGTTGTCTTAGGTAGGTTGTTCTTCTACATGTTTAGGTTACCAGTTTAGGCCGATTAGGCTTAGGTCAGCCCAACCTAGGCTGATTACTTTAATGCTTTGGTATATAGGTATCATTTTATTACTATTTTGCTGAGTTGGCTTGGTGTGGTACACCAGTCCCCCAGCCTTGGTCGATATAGGTGTCGATCAAGGGTGATATGTGTTGATATGTTAGTAGGGCCGGCTAGGTGTGGTACACCAGTCCCCCAGCCTTTAAGTGTGATGAACAGTGTTAAGGCTAAAGGCGAGAAAGGGTTGATGGTAGGTGCAGGGATGTCACGGGTCAAATCAAAGGGGTTTTTGCGCCGTCATTTTTAAGACTCATGTCTTTTGGAATGATTGTGTCGATTGGTATGGGTTGTTATTTTGGAAGAAAGAAAGGGAGAGTTGGGAGGAGGAGAGAAAAAGGTTGGGAAGATGGAAGGTCCGCTGTTTGGACTAAGAGGGAAAATTGAACAAGAAGATAGAAGAATTGGAGGCAGACTACGATGAGCTGAAAGAAAAATATGATGGTGTTGTAGGTGAACTTGATGACTTGAAGAATTGCATCATCCAAGAGCATATCAACGGCTTTGAGAACGGTTTGCGGCGAGCAGCCTTTTTTCACCAAGATGTTGACGCCGCGGACTCTAAATTTGATGTGAACAAGGATGTTATTGATGGGAAGCTTGTCAAGGAGGATGAGAGCAGTCCGGAGGAGGAGGTGGAGAAGGAGGCGGCCGAAGAGGAGAAGAAGGCGGATGATGCCGCGGAGGTGGCCCATGATGCAACAGAATAGGACTTTGATTTTTAATGATTTGAAAATATTATTGAGCTTGTGTCTGTAATAACTGGTACATTATGTTCGTGATACTTGGTATATTGCTTTTGCATTTATGTTTAATGTGATTGATTTCTTGTTTGCTATTTTGTGTACTGGATGATGATGATTTATGATGTATGTTATGGTTGGCAGAATTGATTGTATGTTAAGGGTGTTCGTCCCAGGCCGCGTACTTGTGGTAAGGGTGGGGAACTTAAATGAATTAACCACGAGTTAAGGGTGTTTGACCTAGGCGGCTTACTTGTGATAAGGGTGGGGAACTTAAATGAATTAACCACGAGTTAAAGGTGTTCGACCCAGGTCGCTTCCTTGTGGTAAAGGTGGGGAACTTAAACTAATTAACCACGAGTTAAGGGTGTTCGACCCAGGCCGCTTACTTGTGGTAAGGGTGGGGAACTTAAACGAATTAACCACGAGTTAATGGTGTTCGACCCAGGCCGCTTACTTGTGGTAAAGGTGGGGAACTTAAACGAATTAACCACGAGTTAAGGGTGTTCGACCTAGGTTGCTTACTTGTAGTAAGGGTAGGGAACTTAAACGAATTAGAAGTCAAATAGAGAGCAGTTGTAAAGTTGGGAACCCTTTGTGATGGAGGGGTATTGGGTATGATTCCATCAACTGCTCTGAGGATCCTGAGCCACGCCTCCATCACTTTGTATTATTCATTGAATCTAGGGTGCCTCGTTAAAACCTCCCTGGCCAAAACCCTCCTTAGGGAAAAATGACCAGGTGAGGAAAAAGAGTACACCCAGGGTTACAAGTATTCGGTTCAATACATATACATTTAACTAAAGTAGAATTTCAGGTGGGATACATTCCAAGTGTTGGGTATGGGGATAAATGTTCCCTAGATAAATGTTCCAAGCGATAAGCTCCTCCTCCTGCGTCTTCACGTATGCGGTATGGGTCGTCCTAGTTGGCGGAGAACTTGCTATCCTTCTTTCTTGCACTGCTGGCCATTGTCCATACTAAGTCTCCGCTTATGAACGATCGTGGACATAGGTTTGCGTTAGACTTTCTGGCAGCTCTTCGTTTAGCAGCTAAGTTGTGTATCTGGGCTTTTTCCCTGAGTTCGGGTAGGAGGTCGAGATGAGTGGCCATGTTTTGGTTGTTGCGGGTTGGGTCGTACAGTTCTCGGTGCAGGGATGGTTCGACAATTTCGACCGGTATCATGGCGTCTACACCGTAAACTAGGCTGAATGGGGACTCGTTTGTTGATGATTGAAGGGTGCACCTGTAAGCCCATAGCACTTCTACCAGCTCCTCGGGCCATCGGCCTTTGGCACTATCTAATCTCTTGCGTAATTGCACTAGGATAACTTTGTTGGCCGCCTCTGCTTATCCATTTGTTTGTGGGTGCTTTACAGAACTTGTGATGTGTTTGATGCCCAGACCAGTGTAGAACTTGACTAGCTCCTTATCTATGAATTGTCGGCCATTATCAGTGATGATAGTATGTGGAACACCATATCTACATATAATATCTTTCCAACTGAATTGCTGGACTTGCTGGGCCGTGATTGTGGTCAGCGGCTTGGCCTCTATCCATTTGGTGAAATAATCAACGGCTACAATCAGGAATTTCACCTACCCCTTGCCGGGGGAGAAAGGGCCGAGGATGTCCATTCCCCATTTAGCAAGGGCCATGGGGATAGTATGGAGTGGAGTTTTTCTTGTTTCTGGTGGATGAGGTTGCCATGTTTTTGGCATGGTTTGCACTTTCTGACGTAGTCTTGGCAGTTTGCTTCTATAGTCGGCCAGAAGTAGCCGACTCGAAGGATTCTAGTGGCCATAGTGCGTGCGCGAAATGGTATCCGCAAATGCCTTCGTTTAACTCCTTAATGATATATTGTGCTTGTTCTGCAGTGACACATTTAAGAAGCGGTTGGCCGTATCCGCGTTTGTAGAGGTCATCGCCTATCATGGTATACCTGGCGGCCTTAGCCAGCCAAGTTTTGTCAGCATCTTGGGGTGGGTTGCCAGTTTGGAGGTATTGGATATAGGGGGTGGTCCAATTATGGGTATGGGGAGGGGTGGTATTGTCGGCTAGGGAGTGGGTCAGGTTGTGGCAGGTATTTGTGATGGAAGGTGTAGATAACGTTTGTTGTAATAGGGATCGGTGGCGGCTCTTTAATTTGGTGTTGGCTAATTTGGAGAGGATGTCGGCCCTAATGTTGTCGGTCCTGGGGTTGTGCTCGATGTAGACTCGTTCAAAGGCGGATGGGGTCTTTAATCTGGAATTCGTCATTTAGGTGTCCTACAGTAAGCTTGGAGTCGGTTTTGCACGTTAACGTCTTGACACCAACTTCGCGGGCAAGGGAAAGGCTATCAAGGATGGCTTCGTATTCTGCTTGGTTGTTGGATGTTTTGAAGGCAAAGTGGGGGGATTTTTCAATGAGGATGTCGTTAGGCCCTTCTAACACAATGCCAGCACCAGCACCTTTCGGATTCGAGGAACCATCTACATGAAGCGTCCACTGGTCCTCTGTGGGTGTTTGCTAGAGGTCATTAACAAAATCTAGGAGGCATTGGGCTTTAATGGGGCCATGGGGTTCGTAGAAAATATTGAATTTCGACAGGGTTTTTGCAATATTTTTTGGATTGGGTAGTCGGTTTTGACGGTGATGTTGTGGTTTTGGAAGTATGGGCATAGGCGGCGAGCTGCATGGACCAAGGACAGGGCTAACTTCTCCACCATTTGATATCTGGTTTCAGGATCTGGAGGCGTTCTGCTAACGAAGTAGACAGGATGTTGCGCGCCCTCTATATCTTGGACAAGCGCGGCGCTGACGGTGTAGTCGGTGGCTGTGATGTACACTAGGAGGGGTTGGCGAGTGTCCGACTTGTAGAGGATAGGTGGTGAGGTTAGGGTGGTTTTTAGTTTTTGATAGATTTGTTCAGAGTCGTCAGTCCACGTGAACCGGGTGGATTTCTTGAGGAGTTGGACTATGGGTTAGGTTTGTTCAGCCAGTTTGGGCAGGAAGCGGGAAATTGCGGTAAGGCTGCCTATGAGGCGTTGGACCTCTTTGACAGTCGTGGGACTGTGCATTTCGATAATTGCCTTGCACTTTTCTGGATTGGCCTCTATACCGCTCTTGGTTAACATGAATCTAAGAAATTTACCGCGGTCGACGCCGAATAAACACTTGTCAGGGTTGAGGCGAAGGTTGTATTGGTGTAATGCGGAGAAGACCGCCGAGAGGTCCTGGCCATGTTGGTGGTGGCTTGGAGACTTGACAACCATGTCGTCAATGTATACCTCGACACATTGTCCCATTAGATGGCTGAAAACTTTGTCCATCAGTCGTTGGTAAGTTGCTCCAGCATTCTTAAGACCAAAGGGAATAACCCTTAGCTGCTAGGCGTCGTTCTTCGCCAAGTTTGCGTTTTTTCTGGGAGATGTAGTGGGCTTCTTTGTAGATGGATAGCTTGTGGGATGCTACCAAAGGGTCTACCCCAGGTAAGTCAGCGGCTGACTAGGCGAAAAGGTCCGTGTTGTTGACAAGGATAGGTGTGATGATGGCACGCTCGTCAGAGTTCAAACTGGTGCCTAAGTTGATGGAGTGGCCATTTGGAAGTTCAAGAGGGGAGGTTTCTTCGACAGGTTCGAGACGAACATCGCGGCCCACTCCAGGGTTTAGATTTTCGCCTGAAAGGGCGATGCCAGAGCCAGGTGGTTGCCCAATGTGGTTAGTTTGCTGGATTGAGAGTTGTGGGCGCAGGCTGGCCATGTAGCATTCGCGTGCCAGGCGTTGGTCGCAATGGACGGTGAGGATGTCGCCGGATGGGGAGGGAACTTCATGGCCAAATGGGGGGTGGAGACGACAGCGTCGAGAGTGTTGAGCGAAGGACGACCCAAGAGGACATTGTAGGATGTGGGCGCGTCGACGATAAGGAAGCGGATGGGAATGGTTTTGGTTTGGGTTCCGTCACGAAACACGGTGTGAAGGTCGATGTAGCTGCGGGTGGATACTTGTTCACCAGAAAAGCCATAGATTGGTTCGTCATATGGGACCATGGCAATGTCCGGAAGCTAGAGTTTTTGATAGGTGGCCTAGTAGAGAATGTCAACAGAGCTGCCCTGGTCGACAAGGACTTTCTTAACGGCGTAGTTTTCGATGTCAACAGTGATGACCATTTCGTCGTCTTGTTGGTGGTCGAGGCCGTGAAAGTCGTCGTATGTGAAGATGATAGGAGGCATGCGACGTTTATAATGCAAATGGGTGATGTGGTTGATGGATTGAATATGGCAGAGGTGTTTCTTCTTGGCAGAAGAGGTGGATCCTCCACTAGCGAAGCCACCAGAGATGGTGTTGATAGTGCCACGTAGGGGCGGATTGACGGGGGTGATGTCGGTGCAGGCCGGTTGGGGTTCCTGGTTAGCGGGTTGGGTAGGGTGTCTGTCATGGCGGTAGTCGTGTGGAGGGCATCTTTGGTCGGATCGAGGGGGTGGCGTGATCGAGAGGGGTGATCATCTCTACGGATGAAGCGACGAAAATGACCAGCATGGACTAGCTCTTCTATTTTATCCTAGAGTGCTTTGCAGTCTTTTGTAGTGTGACCATGGTTGCGATGGTAGCAGCAATACTTGGTCATATCAACATTTGGAGCAGTGGTTGTCTTACGTGGCGACGGAATGAGTTCAGCTTGTAGGGCCTCATCAAGGAGGCGGGATCGGGCTACTATAAGGGGGGCATATCTGGTAAAACGGGGTTGGCGTGGCTCGCGTGGATGGGTATCGGGGCGAGGGGGCTGTGGGGTGGGGTTGGCGGGGGTGGCTGCGTAGTCATTGCAGAATTTAGTGTGGAGGGTTTGCATTTCTTCCATGCGAACGTAGTCAGCTGAACGTAACTTGATGTGCCATCCATTGTTGGCGAAGGGGCTGGGTTGGAGGGTGAGTGCCATACATTGAAGGATCATTTCTTGGTTGAGGTGTGGGGTGTGAAGAGCTTGCCTTATTGACGATCAATGAACGCTCTAAGTGGTTCGCCTTGTTCTTGTCTAATGCCTAGGAGGGAGATTATGGTAGTTTAATGTGGGCGGCTGCTAGTGAAATGGGTGGAGAACATATGGGAGAGAGCGTCGAAGTTGTCGATGGAGTAGGGTGGAAGGGTTGTGAACCATTCTAGAGCAGGGCCATAGAGGGTGGTAGGGAAGGCTTTGACAAAGACTGCGTCTTGGGACGTGTACAGGGCGACATGGTTGATCTAGACTTTGAGGTGTTCGTCAGGGTCGATTTCACTGGTGTAGCGGTCCAATGTGAAGGGTTCCCACTGGGTAGGATGGGGGGTATTGGCGATAAATTCGGAGAAGGGGTGGTGGTGTCTGACTGGTGGGGTGGGAGCGGATGGAGAGGGATGGGATGTTGGATCAGACTTGGGAAGGTGGAGGTCAAGATGTGAGGGGGGACGTGGGTCGCCGGGAGGTATTGTGGGTTGTAAGGTGGTGGAACATGTGTAGTGTGTAGGGTGGCGGGTATATTGTAGGGGATTTGGGTGGTAGGGAGAGTAGTAGTAGGGGTGGGGGTTGCGGTGTGCCCTAGTTGGGTGGAGGGGAAGTGGGTGGGATGAGTGGAGGGAATGGGTGTTTGTTGTGTGGTAGTGAAGGTGTGAGGGGTGGGATTGTATTCGCTCTCATCAGCGCTGCGTTTCTTCAGGTCTGCCAACTCTTGTTGCATTTTGGCCTAGTCGTCTAGGATGGCGGTCAGGTCAGGGGTGATGTTTGCGGTTCCTGAGGGACCAATATCAGCTGCTTGTTAACTCTAGCTCTACTGCGGGTTGAAACCATCTTCAGAGAAAAACGGGTACTAAGGTGTTGTCTCGTGCCCCACGGTGGGCGCCAATTTTTCTTGCAGATAACAAACAAGATAAGTTAGGCACAAGCGTCACCTTACCTATGTAGTCCGCTATCTCCTCAGTTGGCCTCTTCCCGGTTGGTACATGTCGGCTTGGACCCAGGAGGGGTTACCTGTAGAAGGGACTCCGATGCTCAAGTGAGTCAAGCTCCCAAAAGGTCAAATCAGGTGATTAATGGAGTAATGAATGCGTACCTTTAATTACTGGGGTCCACGTGTATTTATAGAGTATTAATTATGTCTGGTTATGCCCTGGGCTAGGCCCTAGCTTGGGCCTTAGTTTGGGCTGTAAGTGGGCCTAGGCCCTAACCCAGGCCCTTAGGTGGACCTATTGAATACTAGGGGGGATTTGATTTTGCTAAGTATATTGGGGTTGCCGGCCTAAGCCGACTACTTTCCTTGGCGGTTTGTGTCGCTCATGTGCTGTCTTAGGCAGGTTGTTCTTCTATATGGTTAGGTTACCGGTTTAGGCTGGTTAGGCTTAGGTCAGCCCAGCCTAGGCTGATTACTTGAATGCTTTGGTATATAGGTATCATTTTATTACTATTTTATTGACTTGGCTTGGTGTGGTACAAGTCTAAAGGGGGACGCATGAGAAAAAATTAATGGCTTGATTAATATTATTGATTTATTTAATTTAATTAGGTCATTAAATTATGAAATAATAATTATTTTAAGTGATGTAAGTTATTGTTTTATTTATTTTAACTTTTAATATTATATGTAATTATGTTTGCGCATTATAACATAAAAAAGTAATTAGCTTCTTGGTTGGAGAGTGAATAGGTGCATGCAGGTACTTTGGTTCGATCCTGGACGTCGTCATATAATGTTTTCAAATATTTTATTATTCAATTAAAGCATATGGCCGTTATGCGTTCATAATTTATATTAAATGGATCTTTTTTTCTATTTTTCTCTCTCTTCTTTCTGGTGGGGCCCACGAGCATTTTAAAATTAAGTTCTCTCTCCTCAAATTGGTTCCACACGCGAATGCAAGCTGCAGTGGTTTATTTTCATGCGTTTTTCTCTCCTTTGCTGCCATGCACACAAATTGGCAATTATTTGGTTTCCTGTTAAGCCACTACATAAAAGGAAGAAGAGAGTTGGATTCAAGTTCAAGAAGCACACGATTTTAACAAAGTTTAAAGAACGAAAATGAAAGAAGAAATAAAGAAAATGGAAAGCAGAGAAGGTGGTGCAATGGAGGAAGCACGTCACTCATAGGGGGGATCTAAGCCATCCAAACCCTAGAGATGAGTGAATAGTGCCGCCACTTGGAAGCAAGATAAGGCAAATGTGAGTTTAACTTCATGGAAGGAGAGCTGACAAAAATGTAGTGGTTTAAATACATGGTTTATAACATCAAATGATCAACCCTTTTACAAGACAATGAGCCCCCTTTAAATAGAAGTCCGTAGGGGTCCTTTCACAAAAACACAAACATGAAAGGGATCAACTAGCAAACCCTAATTCTTATGTTATGATGAAGAATTATCTTGTTCCTTTTTAAGATTATTGAATATGGTGTGAGTTGATTAAGAAAACTAAGTGAAATCCCCATTCGACATTAAGATAGCAAGCTATCTAGATGTGAAGGTTCCTTTCACAAAGCTCAAGGGAAGAAGATGATGGATTGATTCAAAACAAAAAGGAAATGGAAATCACAAAAACATAGAAAACCAAGAATAATTAAAGGAAGAAGAAAACATAAAATGGAAAGGAAAGAAATGGTAAAAAATGTGAGAAGCACGCCACTACAAGGCTAGGCTAGAAGCCATGGCAACCTTGAATATGAGTGGATGTGTGCCGCCACTTGCTATGCAAGATAAGGCATAAAAGTATTCACTCCCAAGGGAGGAAACTCTCACAAATGGTTGAGACACAAGAGTGTTTTTACTTCAAAATGGTCAACCCTTTTACATGTCTAGGAGCATCCCTTATATAGAAGAGTTTAGGGGCCTTTAAGCAAATAAAAGATACCTAAGGATGTCTTTACAAAAACCTAACCCTAGCTTCTAGAAACTAGGTCAAATAAGGTTACAAAAAATGAGAGACAAAAGAGCTAACTATGGTGTGTGCAAGGCTAATTTCGTTCTAGCACAAAAGGAGACAAAGAATGT
>Ga0214543_1011285_pt1 | contig 12628 bp, 8 predicted proteins | sample CNSS2metaG_FD_160094 | JGI IMG/M metagenome (GOLD analysis project Ga0214543, IMG submission 160094) | Root nodule microbial communities from cowpea collected in UCLA plant growth center, Los Angeles, California, USA - CNSS2 | ecosystem: Host-associated > Plants > Roots > Nodule | place: USA...
TGTAGTTTAAAAAAAAAAAAAAAAAAAAGAGTTCACACGTTCCTTTTGAAGTATACTGTTGATGGATTCCATTGAAGGAGCTTGAAACATAAAAAAAAAAAAAAGATAAGAAAAATCAAGAATCTAATAACGGGCTGCTGTAATATAAAATTCTATCAAAGGTGCCTGCTGCAACTTAATTGGCTAGTTACAAAATTGAGACCTGAATCTGTGTATTACTCCTGCAAGACACTTGTGAAATTTTTTAGAATACTTTTCTTATCCCTGTGATTTACCCTGCATTTTCCTATTTTATGATGGATTTAGTTCTAAAAAAATACAGTAGATATATAAACCATTCTTGAGCTTTTGTGTAACTTGAAGAATTTAGGTGAATTGATCCTTGATATTCTAGCTACTAAAGCCCGCATGAGTTTGTCTATTATGACCCTTTTTCGTAATTAAGTTGAATTTTAGTATGACAACCAGGTATGGTCGACAATGCACCATGTTCTGTATGGCTTGTGTGTAAACCATTCTTGGGCTTCACTCAACTAAGGGATTTTTTCGGGGGAGGTACTTCGCCCTTTTGATTTTGGAATTTGGCTTCCTAACCCAATTCAGCCTTGGAGCACTGTTGATGGGTTCATAGTTCTATTCTGGTTTGTGTATCAGTGTACAGGACAGTTCAGATTATGCACTACAATATGAAAATGAAACGCACAACTAATTTCCTTAAACTGATTGTAAAAATTAACATAACCCACGTAGAAATTTATGGTACACCGAACAAACATTAACAATTAGTCACTTGATTGCCTTTCGTGAATTAACAATTCCTAAGGTAAAGAAATATTTGTAGTGTTTGAATTAAGCATCTGAAAGTCACATATATTGCACTTCTTTGGAACTAAAGTAGATAATTTCATACTCAGGAGACAGATGCACCTCCTGAAAAAGAAATTATTCAAGGAGGAGAAGCCCAGCCACTTCCAACTCAGACAAATCGGCTTCAGCTGTCTGTGTGTTCAACTCCATTGTCTGAACTGCCACCAACTTCTGTTACACAATCTTTATCATCTGTTTCTAGTCCAACTGTACCCAAACAAAAATTATCTACTCCAAAGGTCAATAATGCACGTTTGCCAGAGGTAGATAAGAAAAGTTCTTCTGGTGGCAAAACCTTATCTGCTGTTTCTGTTGCAAGGTCATCAGCATCTGATGGATATAACTGGCGGAAGTATGGTCAGAAGCAAGTAAAGAGTCCTACAGGTTCTCGAAGCTATTACAGGTGTACTCATTCAGACTGTTGTGCTAAGAAGATTGAATGTTGTGACCATTCAGGTCATGTGATAGAGATTGTTTATAAAAGTGAGCACAGTCATGATCCTCCACTGAAGACTAATTCTCTTAGGGAAAATAAGATTCCGTCTGCCAGCGAACCTATTGTAGAAAAAAGTGTTCCAGATCAGCCTGTCAGACTTCTGAAGGATCCTGATCCATCCATTTCGTCAAAAGAATCTCTGCAAGAAGCACCCTGCAGCACTGATAAGAAACGGCCAAATGCTTCTAGTATCAGTAATGGTAAAGTTATTTTGAAAGAGGAACATGTAAATGAGCCAGAGCCGAAAAAAAGGTAAGTCTGCATATGAACTCAGACTTTACGGGAAAAAAAAGGAAAGATAATAAGCCCATTTTCTTCTAATTGTGGCAGGATAGTATTTAACCTCTTTCCTTTAATTTCATATCCAGAATGAAGAAAGACTTAACAGACATGGATTCTCCTGTAAAACCTGGAAAGAAGCCCAAGTTTGTCATACATGCAGCAGGGGATGTGGGGATATCTGGTGATGGTTATCGATGGCGGAAGTATGGGCAGAAAATGGTGAAGGGAAATCCGCATCCCAGGTGCATGTCTATATATTGCTTACTTTCTGTTTTCTTTTCCTTTTAATCTGTCCAGTCCTTAGCATGTTTTTTATTTTTTGCATTGACAAGTTAGTATCCTTACACAATGTTAGTGAAAAAATAAGTTCTATTTAGATTTAATGGGTGTCAATTTAAAAAAAAAAAATCCGATAAATTGTAGAGTCCAATAAGAAATTGTATTTGGCGTTTATTTGCTTGCATGCAGTTCAAAGTCAATGATGTGCAATTCGAATACATTATTCTAGCTAGTGCTTCTTTTGCCATTTTGGTTAATATTTAATAGTATTGGCCTTCTCTCTCCATACGCACATTTTTTATTTTCCCCTTTTCTGTGGAAGTTCTTTCTAACTGCTGAGGTTCATAATAACCAGAAAACTGTATTTTCTATTATCTTCAGCTGAAAAGCTGTTGACAGCAAAATTTGTACTTAGTTAAAGAAAACTTTGTAGAGTCTAAAATAACTTGAATTATCTGATGAAAATATAGTAGTGGAACTCTTTTTGTGATAATTGGCACAGGTTTTGTTTTGAAATTGAATGTTGTTGTTCATTTGCGCAAAGACAGGCCTTCTTTTTAGGCCTGCTTCCATAGAACATAGTAAAGTCAATTGTCAGAAATTAAAAATTAGTTGAATTTTTATTTCGTTGTTGATCTTTTGAGCGTGACTAAATTATTAGCAACCGCAGATTAGTTTTTCGGTGATTTTTACAAAAAAAAATGTATTGGTGGATTTTTCTAAAGCATTAGGGTGAGTTTGTGCAATAGAAGAGTTGGAGTCTGTGTATACTTTCCTGTCTCTCATGGATGCAAACCTTCAATCAGTTGTAAATAGTAAGTCAAAATATGAGCCAAATACTGATATATTTTCCCTGCATGAAGATTATCTTTTAACAGTCCAATCAGTTTTGGAAGTTTTTTTAACAGCTCTAGCGAGATATTGGGAAGGTCTATTTTCCAACTTGGTTTGGTGTTTCAGATATATTCTGTATTCTGTTTAGATGCATATTCTTAGCTCCTTGGTGCAACAAGTAATGAAAGAAGCATCTTAATTACATAGAACGTTGATGTATTTTTCACTTGATTTTCTATTCTCAAAATCAACTGGAGTCGATATCTTGGGCATACATCTTCTCTTTATTGTCCAAAACCATTTGGATGCTAATTTTCTCTTTTGGTTTTGCATGTCTCGTTTTCAGTTTGAAAATTAAACAGTGTGTTTTAGCATAATTTGGCCTTGAAATTGAGTTTGATATAGAATTAAAGAGAGCTGTTTTCACAAACTCAGTTTGCAAAAGTAATTTAATGGAAATTGGAGTTTACACAGCCTTAGTTTGTGGTTACATCATTTGCTCTACAATAACTATCAGTACATTCCTTCCAAAACAGGGAGGACGAGATTTCTTGTCTTCTTGAGTGAAAGATGTGTTGGTGGGGTGGTGTAGACCACCTCCACCTTTGGTTTTCATTCTTTTTTGATAAGTGCTGCCTCCTATGGGCAAATGGACAAGGACAGATGTCTAAGTGGTGAAGTAGCAATTCTGTAAAATGCAATATGCTAGTCATTTGGGCTTGTTTGAAATTGCTTTTCTATTCTTTTTAAAATTTGGTTTTTACCTTGATTTCAAAACTTGTTTTGGTCCTTTTAGAATATTTTTCCTTGAAATAATAGTCTGAAAATTGTTTGGATGCAGAACTTCTAAAGCAGTTCTTAAAAACCAAAAATTAATGAAAAATGTTCCAAATAACTTTCTAACATTCATCTCCTAACCAAATAACTTTCTAACATTCGTCTCCTAAAAGTCTTCACACCAACATGTCTACGCCACTGGAATTGTGATGCTAGGCGGTGGCAGTTTTTCAGTGAGACTACGGTGGGTAGTAAATGAAATGGCGTGTGCGAGCTGTTATAGGGTAAGGTATTGCCATGCCACCAGTAGCCAAAAGTGATGGGGACAGCTGAGTCACCATTGGTATAGAAAAATCCAAACCATTGAGAGCTTCCCAACTTACTCCATGGGAAGAAAAGCAGGTTCGCAGGAATACTTGCGGAGAAGAGAAACACATTTGCGAGAAGAGAATATGAAGACATGAGTTTTAAGTTTCACAAGTTTACAATTTTTACAATGATATACCACTGGTACAAATCACTTTTAAAATCGAATAAGAATAGCTTCAGATTGCTCTGTTTTTCTTTTCCCTTCTTTGGAACATGGAGCCAGTTTTAAAATCTCAAAATAAAATAAGCGAAAATGATTTTTTCTGTTTGTTTCTGAAAAAGTGACCAAACAGCTGCCCCACTCGTCTTCTATATGGCACAGTGACTTCCTCTTTTTTGTTTTTATAATTTGACGATTGAAGTGGTAATCTATTCCTTTGTTGTGATGAGCTGTTGAATTTTTCAGGAACTACTACAGATGCACTTCTGCTGGATGTCCTGTGAGAAAGCACATTGAATCTGCCGTAGATAACTCAGATGCGGTGATTATAACATACAAGGGAGTACACGACCATGACATGCCTGTGCCCAAGAAACGACACGGGCCACCAAGTGCTCCTCTTGTGGCAGCTGCAGCACCCGCGTCCATGAACAGTTTGCAGGTGAAGAAACCCGATTCCCCACAGAAGAAGAAAGTTTCTACTCAATGGTCGGTGGACACGGAAGGAGAACTAACTGGGGAAGCCCTGGAGCTTGGGGGTGAGAAAGCAATGGAATCAGCTCGAACGCTTCTGAGCATAGGTTTTGAAATTAAGCCTTGCTGAATTGATGTTTCAGAAGCCATGCATGCATGCAGTTGTAACTAAATTAATTGGCGGGTGCTTCCCATGTTTATCCTTTCTTGTTTGTTTTTCTTCCCCACGTAGGGTTGGTTGTAGTGGAACAGTTGGTGTGTATTTTTGCTTGTACACCGCTTCAACTTGTCTGAAACAGTTTGCTAGTAGTGGAACAAATATAGAATTGATTGACATCATTTTATTATCATCAGGCTAACACAATCATTTTGCCATTTTCATTTCCTCTTGTTTTCCACTCCATTGCTTAAATGATCCCAGATAAACACTATCACTGCAAATTCCCCAATTTAAACAAGGATTAGTAGACATACCTTACTTTATAATTCTGTTTACTTAATCTGTAATAAAGTTTAGTTATTGTCTTCCCCTGGGGGCGGAGCTTTGATGCGACAGGGACCACGGCCCCCCTCTCCTATTTTTTAAATTATGTATATTTTTTTAATTTTTTAAAATTATATGATCTTTTTAAATTAATGAAAAATTAAATTAGATATTTTTTTATCTTTTTTATAAAGTACAATATTTTAATATTAAAAAATAGTAAAACATAAAATCAAATATGATAAAGAAAAAAAATTATTAAGATAATTTTCATTTTCTCTTTTCATTCTTGAGTTTTTCATATGTTATACTCATCTTTCACCTTTATCTAATTTTTTTTGTAGTCGAAGAAGAAAATAAGTTAAACAAAAATTCATTATTTTTATTCTCATCTTTTATATTTTTTTCTTTCATTTTTAAAGGAAAAAAAGAAGTAATTTTCTCTTGTCTTACTGCTTAATGAAATACTTGTTTAATACTTAGCACTATTTTTTATCTCATGATATTTTGTATATTATTTTTTATGAACATTTTGTATATTATTTTTTATGAACATAGAAGAGTAAGTCATGTATTATATGATTTTTTATAGACAATTTATAAGTGAACTTGATTATCATAATATTTTTTAGTAATTATGTCTCTCAATTTTTTATTAGATTATGATTATTTTTTAGTCTTAAACTTGTTTTTTAAATAGGTATATTGATGAAAAATAAAAGAATAAATTCCTTTTTTAAAATTGATAAAAGAAAAAGTAAAAATCAAAACAACACAATATCGTTGCTCATCACAATGAAATACATGACTCTTGTATCGATATGTGCACATTAGTAAAATGAAAAATGAACATTTTGTAGATAATATGCTTATTTATATTGAAAAAAAAAATCTGAAAAATTTAGTTATGATTGAATTATTTGATAAGGTCAAGAATATGAAAAAAACGATAGACAAAATATGTGTAGTTTCTTTTATAGTTATAATTATACTAAATTATGTATTCATTTTTATTGAATTAGTGGTAATAATGTTAAATATATAAATTTTAAATATATTATTTTGACTTCTCCAAAAATTTTAGTCAAGATCCGCCACTCTGAATAGTAATTATAATCGTTACTCACACGCTGGTATGTAATAATTTCTACCATTTCAGTTGAGACTAATAGTCATGTAAATGGAACAAATATTAACACTTTACTTTCTAATGTTTTATTTAACGTAGTTTATATAATTTATTAAAATTATAAAGACATGAATGACGTTATTGAAAAATGTGTTGTTATAATTTTGTGACATTTTCTTTATTTATAATTGTTGAAGGAATATTTGATTGAAAAAAAAAAAGAGAAAGCCAAACATATATTATTTAAACTTCATGTAATAGTTAGCTTTTAATTTAAGCCTGCAAACTATGATTAGTTTTAATAGAAAGTGTTAATTAAAGGTTTAAAGGCCTCCTAATCTCATATTATATATATATATATATATATATATATATATATATATATATATATATTTTCAATTTTGTCTGCGTAATTTAATGTTATGGTTTTGTATGAAGACAACATAATCTAATTCGTTATATTCATTTTAATAATATTAGTGGAAGCACATGTACTATATATAAATGGGTGTCTACTTTTTTTATAATAATAATCAATAAAAATAGATCATAGGAGGATTGTTTCATGTAAAGGTTTTCTGAATTTTTGGTCTTATGTATATAAACATTTTATATATTTAAGTGAAAAAATATTAAATGATAGATAAAATAAAAAAAAGGGGGCCACTAATTTTTTTCTCTACTTCCAAGTCAAAACTACTTAGTTTTTGTTTAATGTTTTGGTGAATATTGTGGTTAATTGTCCTTGGAGTTGGTATTTGGTGGTTGGTAATATAAAACATGGTTAGTGCATATAATATTCCTCATACATTAGCACAACAATTTGACTTGGAAAACCCATACATAAAGAGTTGTGATTTTGTTTGTCTATTCACAAATTTTTTAATAATAACAAATATATATCTACTTGATAATTTATTTTAGTAATATAATAATAAGTATTACAACTTTAAGTTAAAAATAAAACAAATATCATTCAAATATTATTATTTTGAGTTTTTAAGTTGGTTTCTTTTATTAAGTGTAAAAATATATCCATTCCTTTACTTATTGTGATTTACTTTCGCTGAAGTTATACAAAATGACTTTTACAATTTCAAGCATTTTAAAATATTTTTATTTTTCTAGATGTTTTTAATAAAATAATTGTCACGTCCTCTATTTCTATTATACTCATTCATATATAAAGATTTTCATTCTACTTATAGGAAATTATAGATAATTATAGGTATTTATTACATATTATTAGTATCAAATGTGATAATAAACTGAAATTATATTTGAAAATTTTCAAAATAAAATCTACTTAGAACAATAACTACAACAGTCTAGGATAATTCATATCTAAACTAGTTAGAATTAGGTTTTAAATGACTCACCACACTCCAGAGCTATTATCTTCTTCTTAACCTATCATTGCACGTATTTTGATATGATCATCACAGAGAAAAAGGATAAGAAGCACGAAAATAAAACACTAAGGTGAGCTAATGCATTTAAAAGATAAACAAAAATAAAATAAAGGAATGAGATATAAGGAAATAATAACTATCATAAAAGAAATATACTTTTCATATTTCAAAGTAATATCTTATTTTCAGTCTAAGTTTCTAATTAAACAAATATTCCGTCATACTTAACAAGCTACAACTATCACATAATTTAGTGAACCTTTACTTTAAAGTCCATCAAGACAAAACATATGTGTTTCCCAATTATTGAACATCAAATGTCTCATGTCAAATCATCATGCTCCATCACAGTATCTCATTTAAAATTCAACCCACAAACTCAATCATCAAATCAACTACCAGATATCAGCCCACGCGGCCCAGTCCAATTGCTCAAACAACTACCAGTTACATATGACTCAATAAAAAAATAATACTAGACTCTTACTCCTAGAATATTAGTGTATTGAATGGACTTGTAAAACTATGCACCTGTCATGTTTGCTCTCAATTTATCAGATGATGTTTCAATACTCAAGGTTAGTGTCCCCAACCAAGTAATGACAGAGTTAACCCCACTCTCAATAACTTTCAAAGTATAATCCTCTTTCATAGCATATTGTTTGTCATATGGAGTCTCCTTCGACTCGCACCCAAGGCGGACCTTTATAATGATAAAGAGGGTCATGCTCTCCCAAATTTTTTTTTTTTTATATTTATATAATTTAATATATAATTTCAAATATTTTTTTAAAATTTAATATTTTTAATATATTTTATATATTTGATATTCTTAAATTTTTGTATACATCTATATCTATATATAAAGGAAAAATTTTCTTTTGTTTTTCACTTTTTTTTTTCAATTTTACCTTTTAAATATATTTTTTAAATTAAAATAATTATTTTATTAATATTATCTTTTAACTGATGATTTGTTTAATTTAACATTTTTTGATTTGACTGTTTTTTTTAAACTTAATTACATTTTATCCATACTAAAAACACAATAATATGAAAAGAAAAAAAAAAAGGTAAGAATGAGAAAAATGGTAAAACTTATTCATACTAAAGAATTACATTTATAAAGATGAAATCAAAGGAACACCTTACTTTTTAATTTCACTTTCAAGTAAAGTAAAAAATTCAGATACCAACTACAAAACTTCATTGATGAATTAAAAATTCAATTGAGAAGTCCCTTGAATAGTGAACAATTAATTAAAGAGTTATCAGAAACATGAATATATTTATTAAGTTGTATCCATGTAGGGTGGTTGCATGAGAAGGTGGTGGGCTGGGAAATTAGTTAGAGTGTGGTGTTTGTTGGTGAGTTGGGTTGGGCCTAGGGGTTGACTCTGTGAGACAAATTTATGGTAAGAATGAATATTATTGATTTGATGTTTTTAACCATTGAATTTGATGATAAATGTGCTCAGGAGTTAATGTTGTAGCTAATATAGTATTTAGGTTATAATTTTGATGTTTAATGTTCTCTAATTAAGTTTTCATCATCTGAGTTTTGATTATATTTGATAAATGATATATAAAAATATAGTGAGCAGCGATTGAAATGTTTATGCATGTTTTAATTAATTAAAAATATAGATTGGTCAGATTCATGGTGTACTGTAAGCTCAATTTTAAGTTGGTTGATGGGAAACATAACTTATCGTGATTTTAGTAATGTGAATCAGTTTTGAAATAGGTATGACAAAACGAACTGTCTGATCTATTTTGTTTATGGTCTGCCAAAAATAAGTCGGGTTGGGCTGATCTGTTACCAATAAATGGGTTGAATATTGTAACCCATACTGTTTTAGGACAAGTTGGTCCGTCCCTTATTTATTTATTTTTTTAACTTTTTTAAAATTTATGTTTATAAATCTATTATATATAAAAATTTATTTATATAATATAAAAATGTATTATTTTTTAATTGTTTTTTAAATTTAACATAAAAAAATTAAAAAAAAAGGGTTGACGGGCTAGGCGGATCAGGTTACAACGAGTTGGTGGATTGGAAATTGCAACCGACTCGTCCTTTTCTTGGCGGCGGGCCTGACCTGCTTTGACATTCCTAATTTTAAATATTAATTTTCTGTGAGATATATTTATTTTTCTATCTAAACCTGGTATAAATTAATGCACCAATCTTGACTCAGTATGACGATATTAACATGAATTAATTTACGGTAGTAACTCTAACTAGTATACATTATACTCGTTTTTTTATTACCTTTTAGAACTATAAACCAAATTAATTATATTACAAATTAAAAAACAACAAGATATATATGTTAAAATGAATTTAAATCTATAAATCAGTTCAATTTATTATGGGTTCGAGTAGTGTTCTTATAAGGCTAAGGATATATTAATATTCGCTTCATTCATTATGTCACAGAGTTTGCTGCTTAATCTTTTTCTCCTGATTCCTTATTTTTTTGTTGTTGGTTTGTTTCATTCCGTCGATAACATGTCAAAATAGTTTGACGCTCAAGTTAGTGTTCAGGTTAAGGCAGAGTTTAAGAAATGTAGTAGACTCAAAAGTATTAAATGTCTTACCTACACAACATAATTATAGGCATTATGAATAAGTCTTTTATCTTAATAACTGTCTAATAGCCCAATTACCTTTTATTATTCTTTAAAATGATAATTCCGTAATTAATTACCAAACTTGTCTTATTTCGCAACTGACTGATCATGAGGATCTAAGCCGAACGACATGAGACTAACTACACCCATCTCATCTAATACTTGAAGTGATATGTACAAGTAGGATTGAGTTGGAAACAAATTTAGTTTTCTTAGACGTGAGTCTGGATTAAAAGTTGGTTGATTCATAATCTACCATCAATAACTTTAATTTTTTACCATATTTTTATAAGTTTTTTTTATTGTTATAGTTATCTATTACTTAATATTATGTAGGTTGATAATTTAATTATTTTAAAAACTATAATGTTGTTGAATAATATTTTAATAGTTTATGAGCTGGTTAATGCATTTGTTTACTAACTTTTATATATATATATATATATATATATATATATATATATATCTTTATTTTTAAATACTATTTTTATAATAATGTTCGATTAGATAAACTATCACTTTGTTTGTATTTATATTAAAAAATGAGTTAAGTCAAACCACTTTGATTATATTAGAACAAATATATAAAATAAATTGAAAGAATAAAATATTCAAAAGGGATTTAACCAACTGAAGTGGGTCGAGTCAAATTACAAATTTGTTTTGTTTGCAAAAATAAATTAAATTGAACTGATTTATTTTTAACATCATGGTTTTTCTTCCCGATAGGGAAGATTCATTATAGATTACACAAATATGATATGTGTTCAACCTAAATAAGGGATTGACATCACTTTCAACCCTGGACCTCAAAGCAATGAGTTTATGAGTTTTTTTTTTTATACAATGCTTAGTTTTCTTATTTTTACTAAATGTAATATTTAAACTCACACTTTGATTTCCAACAATCTCCTCTTCAAAGAATAGAGTCCTTTTTACATTGGTACATTTTTCCTCGAGTGAAAGCATGTAGGACGACATTTACTTATATGGTTGTTGTTATGTTGTTGTTTTTATCATAACGATGTAAGTCAAGCACCAAGATGATTTACATTGTTATATTCCCATTGATTGAAAACATGTATGACAACCTTTAATTATATTGTGTAGTTACTCAGACACCAAGACAAACCAATGCTTCTAATATCATTGTTGTTTTTCTCTTTATGTTGGTAGTCTCACATCGACTATATATAAGGCAATTTCATACTTATAGGTGCAAACCTCGTCTTACAAGTCGGTTTTGTGGCTTAAAGTCCACTTTTAACATGGTATCAAAGCTAGGTTAAAACTTATCCTAACGAGATTTCTCGGGCATATTAGTCCACCCGTTATCAGACCGCTATCAGATCCTTCATTTATAGTTTCACGCACAAGATGTATACACCTTAGCGTGATGGGTGTACGTTGGAAGTCCTACATCGACTAAAGATAAGACAATTTCATATTATATAAGTAAGGTGCAAACCTCACTTTACACACCGATTTTGTAGGGTTGAATTAGGCTTAAAGACCACTTTTAACACTTTACAAGTCCAACTTACATAACACCACTTTCAACAAAAAACCTTAAGATAATAAGTTTATATATGTTTCTTGAAGTAACGACTCTATGTCATTGATGAATTTATAAGAAAAAAGTTTATTAGGAATAACTTACATAATTGTGATCTGACCTCAAACTAGAGATTAAAATGACTTTCAACTCAAAATCTTAAAACAATAATTTTCTTTCTTAATTGATACTTAACTTTTTTTCATTTATATTTACAAATTTAAACTCATACTTAAATTATGAATCTAATTCATAATAAAATAGGAAGATACCAGAACTATTTACCAAGAATAAAATAGAGAAATGTATTGAAGTGTTCTTTCGCATTTATTTAAAATATTTCCTGTAACCAATATTTTATGTGCCAATATTAAGAATGTATGATAGCCTAATTAGTTAAAGTCAAGGAATGAATCTACTTCAAAGAATAAGATATAGCGTTTAATTATTCTTACCAAACTTCTTCCAAATAATATTTATCTCCTTGTAATTATAGAATAAAATAAATTTTAAGAAAAGTGGTTGATTTTATTTTATAATTTATATTTCCAAAAAGGAAAATGATAAACTGACTCCCTAAAAGTTACTACTTTTTTACTCCCTTACGTGTTACTGGCAGGTGGAATTTTGAAAAGAATTTTGATTTATTATTTTAATTGTTGACGTGGCATTGAATACGCGTTGGAACTTAAATTGGGAGAAAAAGAAGGATTTAAGTTTTGAGTTTGTGGTTCCCCTTCTCATCGTCATCTTCTGTTTTTGTACACACAATTGGAACCGAGACAGGGAGAAAAAGAAGGGACTAGGGTTTTGTTCGAAATAAAATAAGTTTTGGGTTTGCTTAGTCTCTCTTGCTCAAAGTAAATCGCT
>Ga0214543_1011287_pt1 | contig 12627 bp, 5 predicted proteins | sample CNSS2metaG_FD_160094 | JGI IMG/M metagenome (GOLD analysis project Ga0214543, IMG submission 160094) | Root nodule microbial communities from cowpea collected in UCLA plant growth center, Los Angeles, California, USA - CNSS2 | ecosystem: Host-associated > Plants > Roots > Nodule | place: USA...
GTTTTAAGACTTTTCTAGATTAAAATTGGACAACATGAAACTTTATACAATGTTGCAAGAGGTGGACATTGATGAAGTTAGTAATTTCTTTAATATTTTATTCAAAAATAAACTACAATATAAATTGGTAGTGATTTTTTATTTGTATGTTTTTCAAGAATCAATCGGAGAAAGGAGACTTGTTGATCTAAGCACTAATTATGGTTAAATATTTATTTTTTAAAATACTTTTGTAAATACCCGCGGATACCCGTGGATACCCGCGGATATGAAAAAAATAGACAGGTACCCGCATAATAGATACCCGACGGATATGGATACGGGTACGGGGCAAATATTTTTCCAGCGGGTAGGATACGGGGGAACTACTACCCGTACCCTACCTGCCCCGTTGACATCCCTAGATATGACGCGTTGGTTCACCCTAAAGTTGTGGGATTTGAGACTGTTACTATATCCATTGCATCTAAGGTGTAACAGTGGTGGAATTGAATTTCTGTAGTTTGGGATAGGAAGAGCCAAGTTCACCTCCCGTGTAAAATCATGCGTGCTACAAATAAATAACAGAAATGGTATTGCATTGAAGAGACACCTAACATGCCTTGTCTGGTTAAAGCTCAACATATAGATGATTGAACACTCATGGGCATACTTGGAACCAAGCTTTGCCACACACATTTGTACTGCTGCTTCCCATCCCATCCCATCCCATCCCAATAATTCACTTTCATAATTTTAACATTTCCATATAATTATCTACTGTCAAATGAAAGTACCAGTTGGATTCTAATCAAAAACTGTTTCTCATATATGTTAATATAAAACAAACTATTTTTTAATATTTTTTAAATTATTACGTAGTAATTCACAAATACAATATTGGCATATGAGAATGAATTTCTATTAATTATAACATCACGCACCGTTTTCGTATATTAAATAAGTAAATTGAAACTAAAAGACTTGGTGGAGTGAAACAAAACAAGTTTCACATTCATAGTATTAGTCACGATTCATACCGGTTAGATAAATGTAAATTTATCTTTAAACTCCACGGATATATTCCCTCGAGTGTTTACCCAAAATAAAAATGTAAATCGAGGCTTTTTTAGAATAAAAAGATGTGTCGGGTAACATGTTATTGTGAATTACTTTAATTTTAGCTCAATAATTTATTATAAATATAGATATATATTATTATAATTTTAGTTGTTAGTTATTTAAAAAAAAATGTAAGATATATAATATGTGAACAAAACATAAAAAGAGTTATTAACAACTTTTTTTAATAGGTTTTTTCGTTTCAATATTTGTCAAAATTATTTAATGTCGTCTTTCATTTTTCTTTTCTCATGTAGTTTTTATATTTGTTAAAAGGAATTGATGTAGTTTTTTATGCAAAAATTGGTGTTGACATTGGTCATGATTTAGCAAATTTACATAGAGACATGACATATATGATTTAAAACGATTGTAGAGTGGCAAATGAGGATGAATCATCTTTCTTCCTCAATTTTTTTTAATTCCTCAATTGGATATTGAAAAATATGAAACGAAATCACAATGATAGTAATAGCTTGGTAGATGAGATAGATCATGTTAGATAAGTCCAATACCTTGTAGTTTTTTTTTTTATTAAGTGTTAAAAACAATAAAAAACATGGCTATGCTTTGCTCGAAAGACAATGACTTCATGCACAACAAATTATGAGATAAGCAAGTTTTAGTCCAGCATACTATAAAACAATGTGTAATCTTGGTTTACATCTAATAAAACACGAATGCTCCAATAAACCGCATGAAGTGGAAATGGATAACATAAAAGATTATTGAATATGTTGTAAGGAATGTCTATTTTTTTCTATTTGACAAAGAGATTCATTAGATAAAGTACAAGTTATATTAGAACGATGTCTCTTGAATAAAGATCTAAAATTGGTTTTCTTCAAAAAAATCCATAAATAAAAATAATTGTTAACACCGAAAGAACTATTAGAAAGGTCATTTGAGGATGAATAAAATAGCCCTTTGACGTCGACTTCAACACTATTGTTGAAATGACCGTCGTTAAAAGTTTGTCAAAATGACGATGGTTAACTTAATCGTTGTTATAGTCTTTTTTTCACGATGTTTTGAATACCCGCGGTTAAAGTTTGTTTCAGAAACAAAGATGGAGCCAAAAAAATAAAGTATAAAACAACAATAAAAATCCAATTGTCGTTATAAAACATCTAAAAAATAAATGTATCATAACTGTATTTACAATTCAACGACGATCATAACCATAACCGTCACTAAAAATAGGTTTATTTATTTTTTTAAAGAAATGTATTTAAAATTTTTGTTTTACCACAATCTTGTAATAAATGATTTAAACAGAGACAATTCCATAAATACGGTTTAGATGCACATTTAAATAGACAATTCAAATGATTTAAATATATCCAAATTGTAACAAATAACTAACTAATATATAACAAAGTATTATAAATTAAACTCTAACTCTAACTATACTTTATATTCTTATAATATTTGGTCCACGCTTCTTGAACATAGGTCAATGCTTTTGGATCCATTGGTTGTTTGTCTTCAAAATTCTGCACACGTGAATAGAAATAGAATTAGTACATATAAAGTTAATTGTGGATTATATATAGCATATTATTTCGTCCTAATCAGTTTGATAAACTAGCTTGCACAATGGTCGTCATCCATTGCATGACGTTATAGCCACACTTATAGCTCCCAGTTTGTTTATTTTACTACTCCATAGTAAAACAATTTAGATAAAATAAATGATAATACAAAAATTAAATGAATTATACAATATAAATACCTTGAGGAGAATCCATGTGACCTTTTGAGTTGTGGCAGTTGATTTACGACTCAATATATTATGCCCATTAAAAGAACTAAAATAAAAACATCCAATGTTAGCAAATGTGACATTGTATATTCAAGGTCAATGTAGTAGTTTTAAAATAAACTTACGTTTCTACTATACTTTTCAAGTAAGGGAGAGGCTTTCTATGCAAAGTGCAAAACCATACAACAATACCTTCTAATACTTATAGAATTAGTAACTGCCAATGATAAGTGCATTGAAAGTGAGTTAAAACATATTTAAAATGCCAAAACTTTATTTTCTACACTACCAACATGACGTTGAGCGAATTGTATAAACTCTTCGACTTTTCTCTCATAATTATCATTTATACGTGATAAATTAATCAAACTCTAATCCATATATATGTTTTGTAAGTAAAAATATTTATAATAATAAATATAAATAATAATTACCGGGTCAGACACCACCAAATTGAATACCAACACGTTGAACAAGACACATATTTTTAATAATTAATATCATAATCAAATGTGAATATTTCTAACTCTAAATAATAAAAACTGATCAAATATTCATAACATTTAATAAAACCTATATCTTTAACTCTAAATAATAATAACTATTCATATATAATTTTATATAAAATAAACATTAATAAAAAATTAAAAAAATGAAAAACAAAATAAAAATTAACTTACTTGATGTGGAGACGAAAAGGAGAACCGCCAACTATGGCAATCAAGAACACTTGAACGGAGGGCCAATGAGGTTTTTATAATGACTACTCAATTATTAGCTAAGAGTCGCTAATATTGTTCAAAGAATTCTTAATCTAAAAGTTTATTGTGAAAGAATACATGCTTAAGCCATAAATGGATTGTTGAAAAAAAAATACAAGAACGAGATCTATTAGGAGTGACTAAGAGACAAAAGAATACTCATGTTGAATAAAGAGTGGCTTGGGAAAAAGTACTTAAAAGGTTCACTAAAAGTGACTACGAGCTTAAACAATACATCAAAAGGTTAGCTAAGAGTAATTGTGAGCCCAAAGAATACTCAAATTGTACTTTCCATCATTAATCTAGCTAGTGGAACTCAATCAGTTGATTGAAAACTAAGCATACATGATCAAACAAACTAGTATAAAAATATTGTGTATACTTTGTTTCTCTATATTTTTACTTTGCATGGTTTTATCTTGCACTAAAATTCAAGGAAAAATGTTGCATAAACACTCATAACGAAAAAGACTTTCCAAAGAAGTACATAATAGTTAAGTACTAAAGTTATGTCTATTTATTTTCATAAAAGGGAAATATCATAAATAGATTGACAAGTACAAATCGTCTACCTATTAGTAGTTAGGTGATACTTACAAAAACTGCCAAAAGCTTCTAGAAACATAATTGAATCCCCTTCTTGTGTTTTTCTTGTTTCACACATCACATATTGACAAATAGTCCAAACTTAACATAAACTCGATGGGTGACCAATCTAGCTAATTCAAAATGTTCAAAAATCAAACTCTCCTTTTCATCCAAAGCCCTTAGCATGACAAAACTTTTCTTGGACTTGTCTCAAAACTTAGTGGTATTAGAGCTTCAAATTTGTTTTAACACTTTTGAACTTTCACCTAAATTGTGCAAGTCATTGCATTCATCGGTTCTAAAGGAGAACTCAATCATGTTGGAACTACTCAACTCGTTGGAAAAGCTCCCCAACATTTCTCTACGAAGAAGCTTAGTTTTCAAATACGATTACGAATTACAATGCTAACTTAGACACTGTAGGTTTAGAGGCAAGGGTTCTAAGAAGGTGTTTTTGTTGTGGTGGAAAAAGTGGTTGCACAACCGATAATGAGAAAATGTAGATAGATTAATTTAGGGGTGGCAATGCGGGACAATCTGATTCATTTAGGCATACCCCACATTTAAAATGTGGACTGAAAAGTCTGGCCCACCCCACATAAGTGTGGGTTTGCGGTTCGACCTGCTTTTTTTTTAAATAAAAAAAAAATTCTTATAATAAAACTTTTAATACACAAAATTAAGCAAAGACTTTGGAGAGTTGGATGATAAGTTGATAGTTCAACATTTTCATCATATTCATATTTGTACTTTGACATACATGATGCATTCTTCCAATTTTAGCACATTCAAAAATACATAACATTTGTTTTTTCCACTCATATAAAAATTTAGAACATTCATGCAGAAGTTCAGAAAGCAAGTAACCAATATAAACAAATGTAAGTTTTTTTTTTTATGTAGGCCATGGGCTAGCCCGCACAAGTTGCGGGTTATGCGGACCAAAATTTTGTGTGTCAACAAAATTAATCTTTCGACCCATCCCACTTTTTCTTTACGGACTTGCGGGCCAACTCGCCGAACCAAGACTACATTGCCGGCCGTAGAGTAATTTAGGAAATGATGCCAATGATGGAAATGTTGTTATATTGATCGGCACTGCCCGGGACCACATGGTGGAAAACAATGATGTGGGAAAACCCTATTCTAAGAAGAATCAGACTATGATGAAAGCATAAAAGCAAATAATATATGATGGTAACTCCTATTCCTCCCTATCTAATCGGAGAATTAGAAAATTAGAGCAAGAAATATAACTATTTTAAATCATCAATCATATAGTGATGTGAATTTGTGAAATCATTATTCACTTAACAATGTTAACTTCAATCTAACAAAAGGACCACATTGATCCTTTTTACAAAAATCAAGAGTACATTGATAACAAAAAATAAATAGAGGATGATATTGAATAATTTGACAAATATTGAGACGAAAAGCTTATTAGACCTTCTTTTAATATTATTTGTCCATAAATTCCTTTTATGACAAATTTTACAAGCTAATGTTCGCAATCGCAAGTTAGGAAGTTTAGATATAGTTTTAAAAAGGTGTTTGACAAATCTGTATGTTCCTCTTCAATGTATTCTAATTCTTTCTTTTTGCTTTTAAAAGGGCCTAAAACACTTTCTCCTACAACTCATCAGCAGCAAATGGAAAGATGAGCTTGAACCTAATGAGTCATGAAACATATATGGCACAAGGGACAACTAAATGACGAAAAATGTCGTAAGACTTTAGAACTGCTACCTTTTAACATCGCTAGTTTTCGGATGCAAAACTTTATGATCAACGTGGTTGCTTGACCGTGCGACTCTATGGGTCGCTTTTCATTTGTACTTGTGTCAACATACTTTGTAATATAAAATATATCCTTTTTTCTTAGGATTAGCAAATATAATGTTTATACATATATCAATGTATTGTGATTGTAATGTATATTTAAAACGTTACCGAATTTCTGTCCGACATTATTTGGGTCAACGTGATACGCCAAGAAGTTCTCGGCCCAATAAAGAAGCCAACATTTAAAAGCACACTAAATTAAATATAGAATCATAATAGAAGATTTATTCACTTGGTAAAGAAAGATTAATATATATATATAGTGAGAGAATATATATATATATATATATATATATATATATATATATATATATATATATATATATATATATATGCATACGGCTGGCATTATATGCAACTATAATATTAATGACACATGAATTTATTTTATATAAAATTATATTACTTTCAATCCAAATTTTACGACTGGAAAATGGACTTAATGACAGATAAAAACGAGCTTACTATGACTAGTATTCTAGTGTCATAGTTTCAGAGTCAATAAATATCTGTGTATTTTTTTATGTTATTTAACTTTTTCTATTTTTTTTATAGGAAACTTAGACTCAAATTCTCATAACTCAATTTTACTTTTAATAATGTGTGGCATATTATTTAAAGAATTTATATATTAACGAAAGAACACCATAATAACTCTTTTTATTAATACAATACTAACAAATATAAACAAACATTAAAAAAAATATTATTATGTTAATAAAAAGTTGTTATGGGTTGAATTTTGAAAAGGAAACATAAAAGTATATTTTTCCTATGGTTTATAAATATATATATATATATTTATATATTTATATATAAAGTCTTGCATATAAATTCAAATTATATAATAATTTAATATCGAGTATATTATGAGAAAAATATATTCCTGCTTACAATATTATTGAGCTAAAAACTAAAAAAATAAAAAATCAAATGAGTATTAAGAAGAGAACTTAAACTAAACCTAATCCCACAAAATCGGTTTGTAATATAAGGTTTGGAGAACAAACGGCAAATCTCAATAGAATAAACCTAAACTTGATACCATATTAAAAAGAGAATTTAAGTCTAACTCAACCTTATAAAAAACAAATTATAAGATAAGATTTGCACACTCTTAAATCGACTTATCGCCAGCCTAACATTAGACTTCCAAATGAGAACCATATCAAAATTTAAATTTTGTTTTGATTTTGATTTTATTCATTCTTTACCTATAAATAGTTTTATGGATGCAATACATAGTATTTTAGTTTATTAGAATTGTGGGCCTTTTGCAGCTGGACCAAGAATAGCGCAGATGTGGTAGACATGTGAATCTGTATTGGAATTGGCATGTAATTCTGTTGTATACCATTCAGCCTCTGTAGTTGTCCATTGATACGATTTGGAATGGGAAAACATTATCAGAGAAAATGAGAGAAAAAAAGGGTAAATGATTGGACAAGAAATAAACACTTGGATTATGAATCCATCACATGCGCAACCAACAAATCCCGGCCTTGGATCAAATATTCTTCTTCGATCTCTTTTATTTTAAGATTGAAGCATATTAAAAAGAACTGTAGTGACGCTTCACTTATTTAACGTATCATCCATCTTTATTTATTTGTTTTCCTTTTCATATTCTATTCCCTCCCTTTGAGGCTCTTTCATTCTCCCTTTTCTTTGTGATTCTTCAATGCTATTACTTATTCGTTCATGTATATATCAATTATGTTATCAGAATAATTATTAAAAGTGGAAGTTGCTGATTCTATCACATGACGCGTGGTCGAAATATTCTTATGTTTATCTTCTCATGGAGTATAATAAGGAAGGCTTAAAACCACTTTATTTATTTATTTATTTTTTATGTTTTTCTTAGGATGTTGGTGAAATACTAGAAAATGATATTGTAGAAGTGATAATGGTTTAAAAGTTTTTAGTATAAATAGAATTGTTATCAAAAAATTTCTTTTCTTTTAAAACACACATTCTTTTTAGAAACCACTTTTCTTGAGTTATCTGATTTCTCTCTAAGAGTTCTGTATCTCTGGTCGTCTGATTGAAGAACTGAGATCGTATGATTGATCCTCTCGACAAGCTCTTCAATTTGGACCGATCAGTTCCTCTATTTGCGTAAGTTGAGTTTTCACTCTCTTTTTGATCTATTTTTGTTTTTTTGTTGCATTTGAGCCTTCTTCCGCTTGCATTCGTCATTTTAATCATTAGTATGAGTCTCTGTTGATTAGTGATCATAATGGTATGTCTTTATCGTTTTTGTGATTTTTCTATACATAGATAAAGCATCTTGTGGAGTTAGAAACATTTGACGTTTATAGAGCTGCCTAAGCAGGATAATAGGTAAAGGACTTTAAGCTTGTGTTGAATTGAGTAATCTCTAATTTGTAAAATTCTCCTTGGATTATTGGTGTTCTGAATTGATATAATTTTGATTGATTGTGTTTTGTGTTTAAATTGGGGTGTGATTCTTAATTTCTATGTTGTTGCCTGAATTCGTAGTAATTGAGATTTTAGGATCTAAGTCATTGATCAAATTGGTATCAACTCCACAATTTAAAGACTATTTTAAAATAGTATTTAAAGGAGAAGTACCAATTTAAGCTATGAAACAGGCCTAGATTGCCAAAAATTGCAAAGATGATTTTGCTGATATTTGATACAACGTTAAGCCTTATATGGCAAGATAAATAGCTCGTTTTTACGAATTGATTGGCGTTAAGTGCTGGCTAGGTGGCTTTGAGCGTTGGCCAGGTGATGTTGAGTGTTACAAGGTGGTATTAAGCGTTGAATTTTATGAATTGATTAGCATTGGCCGCCACTTTCTGGTGTTGAGCGCTACCCAGTTTTCAACATTGTGTCTTATTGGTAAAATGACCATTCCTACTTCGCTAACCGTCAGATTAAACTGACATTTTGACAGTTGATCCTAGACACGTGAATCATCATTTTGACTGGTGAGATCTTTTTTTTGAAGTTTATGGTTAGAGAAATGGTTTTCACCATTTGGATGTATTTCATGTACAACGCCAATTGCTCTGTTTTCCTGTTTTTGCTGTTTTGGTTACTTTGGTCACTACCAGAAAAACACTAATTACCGACGGAGTTACCGACGAATGCATATGTTGAATTTACCGACAGACAATATCTGTCGGTAACATACAAGATGAAATTGTTTGATGTTTACCGTCAGATTTACCGATAGATGTTCACTTGTTCATTTATCGACGAATCTGGACCGTCGGTAATGCATTTCACTTAGTACTCTGAAGGATTTACCGACAGATCTGCGCCATCGGTAATGTCGTCGCTGAAATCAGAATTAAGAATTTGGATACCCTCTTTCGACTTTCATTTTCCAATTCTCTTCTTAGTTCTCTCTTCTTTCTATTCTCGTCGCGCCATGAAAACGAAATCCACTATGCCAATCAACTGCCACTGCCCAGCGAGACTGATCGGAGCCATGGCTGCCTTCCACCGTCATTTGCCCTAAGGTTCGTCGCTTGAGTCTCGCTGCGAACGCTTGCCATCGTGGGTAGCGAAAGTCTGTCGTGGGTAGTGGAAGCACCGGTTGTCAAGGAGGAGCTCTTCCGTTGTCACTGCAACACCGACAAGGAGGAGAGGTACGAATTGCTTCAATTTACGCAAATAGTGAAATCGATTCAATTTCTCTCTGCCCTACTATGTTGGTTTGAATTAATTGGTGTGTTTTGAAATGGTTGAAATGCTAAGAGGGGGGGTTGAATTGGCTAATTAAAAATTTAGGCTATCTTTGAAAGATAAAAATCACCTTTAATTGAATCAATTAGATCACCAAGTTAGGATGCAAACTCTACTGAACTGTATACTTTCAATCGGTCAAAAACAGAGTTAATCGATTGATTTTACTAAACAGATTCTGTTCTGGTATAATCAACTGATTGAAACAGAAAAATAGTCGACAGAAATATTGGGAAAAATGCAAAAATGCAAATTTGAGTTTTAAACCAGGAACACTGCACAAGAATGATCAAGACATGTTCTAAATGATTATAAAAACATGCTCAATGTTGCAGATGTCATGAAAACATGTAAGAACATGAAAAAAGGTTATTAAAACATAAGTTCTTTAAACTTTAAAATGAATATGCAAGAGAGAAAGGTTAGAGAAGAGAAGAGACCATGAGATTTTTATACTGGTTCACTCAAACTTGAGCTACATCTAGTTTGTCAAGGCAACCTGAGCTTGACTTTGCACTAATTCAAAAGATTTACAAAGTATCCACCCTTACACTTTCAAAATATGCAAAAACCACACAAAAGACCATTGAATCACATAATAGTCACACTAACACAGCAAGAACCCTCTTGCAGACCTGGAAAACCACCAGGCACACATGTAAGATCCGGGAAAATTAAATAGTTATTTAATTAATTATTTAATTAGGACGGATAATGAGAATGTTTAAAGCAATAAATGCGAGGAGCTATGACGTGGAAAAGTACTAGCTCAAGTGGTTGAGAGTACTTTATTGTGTGTGAGGACTTGGGTTCGAGTCCTATGTATGCTACTTGGATGTTATTTAAATTATGTGTTTTTGTGTGATTTTATATTGAACTCGTATGGATCATGTTAAACTCTTAAAATTGTAGGATTTAGCATGAAACATGTGTTGGTTGAGTGGTTTGGCCTTGGTTTGGTATGTGCATGAGTGTGGGTTCAAACCTTGATGAGAACTAAATGATTTCTTTTTGCCAAATTGTATTTTTGCATGGAATTTAAAAGGGGCAGCTTAACCTAGTCGTTTAAGGGGCTGAAAAATCAGATTGAATGATCCACCCAATGGTTATTAAACCCCTTTTTAAATAATTTTCGTTTTGGAAAGTGAATGAGTGAATAGGTTACCCATAAGCCAAGAGAGAGAGGGAATTGGTGAAAGGAGAGGTGCCGTGGTACGTGGAGGGACTTTGGACAGAAGTTTTGGTGGTTTTAGGATTGAAAACAGAGGGAAAGTAAGGAGGGGAACTGACGTGGGAGTGTGAGCAAGGGCAAGGAGACTTTGATTGGAAGCACACTCACACTGATTCGTAATTGAAGCAAATTCCAGGTTAGGGGAGTTGTTTTCTTGTTCTTTTAATCGCGATTGAATAACTGTGCAATGTCTGGAACCATAGCATGATCGCTGTGTCATTTTTCTGCACTGTTGTATTGAGGTTTCTGGATTTTTCCAGAAACCGCCTGGCGGTTCATTCCGTACCGCCAGGCGGCACATCTGACTGGCGCGTTGTTCTTGTTTTGGCATGGATCGCCTGGCGGCGATGAATTTCTGCCAGGCGGCTCATCAGTGGCGTGTGATTGTTCTTGTTTTGGGTTGAATCGCCTGGCGGCGATGGGTCTCTGCTAGGCGACGCGACGCTGTTGCGCTTGTTTTGTTGGGATTGTTTTGATGCTGTTGTGTGGAGATTATTATGTGTTCTGAAAATTATTGTATGCAAATTGTGTGGGATGCATCGTTGATATGAAACTAACCTATAGTTGGGGGTATGACCAAGTTAGGTCGCATTGGGGATAACAAGTTGTGATTTTTGGTTCAAGCACGAGAGGGAATGTGAGTGTGGTTAAATTGTGGAAGATAAAAGCTAGGAAGAAATTTAGAGTTTGATCGAGAAAAGGAAGTCTAGTATCATAGAGGTATTACTGCAATTTGATGTGCTAGGCAACAAGGATGAATTCGTTAGAGGTATGAGGCCATTCGCGTGTGAGGAGGATTCTGTAAATTGGTGTGCACTGTTGTGCCGCTTGGCGGCGAGCCTAGAGCCGCCAGGCGATAGCGAACCAGGGGTTATGTTCTGAGATTCTGACGACCATGTTTAGGACTGTTGGGAAGGCTTGCGAGTTTGCTTGGAGAGAAAGGATCTGTGGATGGATTGTGGCAGAATTGGGTATGAGGTGATCATCATAATAGGAATTTTTGAGTGTTTGGATTATTAAATTGAATGTGGTAAGAATGGGTGGGAAGCAGTAGCAATTAACTAAGGGATTAACAACCAATTAGTAAGGATTTAGGGTGAATATTGAGTCCCTGGAGAGGCTGTGATATATTGAAGGCAGAATAAAAGATAATTGAAATGCTAGCAACTTCATAGAATGGATGAGGTTGTGATATTATGTTAAAGCTTTTGCCAAAATTGAGGAGAACTTAAATGAGGGGATTGATCGGGGTGAGGTACCTGTATTTGTTTACACATGATAATTGTAGGTTCGCCTATGTGAGGGTTGAGATTGGGGCTCTTATGCAATCTATAGCAGGGAGCTAAAAAGGGTAAACTGGATTCACTGGAGTGTCATAAACCAGAAAAGGGTTATTCTGGTATGGCGCCTGGCGGTCTACTGATAGCCGCCAGGCGATAGCCTTATTGTGAGAGGGTCTGCACTGAGAGGCGCCTGGCGGCACGGGGTGCTCCGCCAGGCGGTGACGAGAAAACAGTGGGGTCTGGGAGAACGCTGGCGCCTGGCGGGAGGTGAATACCGCCAGGCGGTCTGGAGCAATTTCGCCTGGCGGCGTGTGGGCCGGGCCAGGCGGA
>Ga0214543_1011292_pt1 | contig 12621 bp, 8 predicted proteins | sample CNSS2metaG_FD_160094 | JGI IMG/M metagenome (GOLD analysis project Ga0214543, IMG submission 160094) | Root nodule microbial communities from cowpea collected in UCLA plant growth center, Los Angeles, California, USA - CNSS2 | ecosystem: Host-associated > Plants > Roots > Nodule | place: USA...
TGATGATGAATTCTCAAAAAAATTAATGCAGGATGACAAATTCTCACTCATTACTGAGTACAGTGTATGTAACAATGAAGAGTTGGATAAGATATTCTATAATCTTCAAAGTTCACATTTCACCAACCTTCAATTTCTTCGGGTAAATAACTGTAATGGAAGAATGTTGAAGAATTTTCTAAATATGTTAGCATACAGGTCTCACAAACTCCAAGTTATCAACATTTATAACTGCTCACTACACTATTTTTATTATAATGTTGAGAGGTACGAAGATGACAAAATTTTCACACAGCTAAAGGAACTAAAATTAATAAAAACCAAGTTAAGTTATATGTGGTTCTTTGATCATCCAGAATATATTGACCTTGGAAACCTACAAATTTTACACATCATAGATGTTCCCTCTCTCCAATATATATTCAGTAACTATCCAGCGGAGAAGCTTCACCGACTTAAGGAATTAATTATAGAAAAATGTGCAGCCTTATTTACCGTTTTTAGGGATCATTTAAATAAAGGTGGTCCAACAACTAACTTTCCATCACTCAGCAAATTGGAGTTGAAGTCTCTCCGAAAGTTGAGACAAGTCTACGATGGTCATTTAGAATTCCCAAGTCTAAAATCTTTGATGATTGCAAAATGTCCAGTCTTGACAAAATTCACTACAGGATTTGTAGATCCACATGAAACTCTAACGACTGATGGGAAATCTTTCTTTGAATTGAATGAGATTGTGTTTGACAGTTATGACAACTTGGTTTGTGTCATTTCCTCTGAGACACTACAAGAGTTGAAGAACTTGAAGAAACTTGTTGTGAGTCACTGTAAGAAATTGAAAATAATATTTAATATTCATCAACAAATATCTTGTTCCACACACCTTTTACAACAACTGTGTGAACTAACTTTGATTGATCTTCCAAAGTTAACTTGCATTGTTAACAAAGATATTTCCAGGTTCTATCAAAACCTAAAACTCCTACAGGTGAAGCAATGTAAGTCTCTTAATATGCTTCAAGTTCCTCTAAAACTAACAAATCTGGAAATTTATGATTGTGGGGTGTTGGATACAATTATTATCTCCGAAGAAGAAGAAGAAGTGGAGGATATGAGAGGGAAACTCACGTTTCATGAATTAAAGGAAGTTTCTCTTGAAAATCTACCAAGTCTCTCTGTTGTCTTTCCTTCTATATCTGAATTTCCTTCCTTACAAACATTAAAAGTAGCAAATTGTTGTACCATGATTTCTTTTATCGAAGATTCCAAAGCTCTTGAAGAATCATCTACAACAAATTGCTTCTTCCCAAGTTCAGTAAGTTTCCATTACAAACTATTTATCAAGTGTATTTTGCATGGAAATCACATGTTTTCTTTCTTGTCATTTGATATAGGTAACTAGTATTTATTTTAATTACTTATTGAATTGATGATGGAATAAAAGTATGGAATTCAATAATATAAGTGCATAACATGGTATTATGAAAAACTATCAACATGTACATAATGTAGTTCATTCTACTTAGTTTTGAATTCATGCATAGGCCTACAAGCTTAAATTACCACTTGTTTCTTGCAGTTGTTGGTGGAAAAATTAAAGATACTTCATGTGATCAATATGAATGTAGGGAAGCTTTGGCACTGGAATTATCCGTCCAAATCATTTTGCGAACTGGAATATCTAATTTTGGCCAACAACAACAAGTTGTTGAATGCTATCTCCTCAAGCATGATCATGAGATTCAAGAATTTGAGAAAATTAACTTTGGACAAATGTGAAATATTGACAGAGGTGTTTGATTTTGAAGATGACAATCTTGATCATAAAATTCATGAAATACTTCCGCAACTCGAGGTGTTAGTATTGATTAATCTAATCAAATTGAAGTATGTTTGGAATAAGGAACCTCAAGTTTCATTTTTCTCAAATTTGGTGTCAATTTACATTTTTGGTTGTGACAACCTCCAAAGTTTATTCTCACTTTCTTCAGTCAAAAATCTTGGGAAACTCAAAATACTCAGAATGTGTAAATGTGAAGAAATGGAAGAGGTCATATCTAGTGATATATCTGAAGATGAAAATGTGTCCATCATTTTTCCCAAACTAGAATGTCTTGTGATGAAGGATCTTCCAATGTTGTCTTCTTTCTACTGCCAAAGGTCAACTTTATCTTTGCCTAAGTTGAAAATAGTAAGGATGAGTAATCTTCCAAAAATGACATCATTTTCAAGAGGCATACTCGTCACATCACTTTTAAGATCAATTTATGTAACATTTGTTAAAAAAATATGGTTTGGAAGCTTGAACAACACCATCTCGTATATGCATCACAATCCAGGTACTAAATATTTCTATTGTAGACAAATATTTAAATATTATAATGTAATAATTATACAACATGTTTAAATATATGGTGACTCTAAGTTCTTCTTATTTAAGTTTTTCCTTTTTGAATTTGCAGGAAGCTGACGCCGTAGGAAAAAAACTTTTATCAAGAAATTGATAGAGTGAATCTCGTCCTTCATAAAATAGTAGAACTGTGATGTATTTTTCAAATATAATTTCTTAAACAACTTATTCCTTCATGTTACACTTATGATGTATTTTTTTCAATTTTAATAACTTCAATGATATCAAGAATGAATTACTGTGAATACACTTTATATATTTTTTTCTTGTTATTTATACTGCTAAATCAACTGAAAATCAATCAAATCAATATAGACCATGTTCCCTATATTTGTTTCAAAGTTGGTATAAACATGCAAATGAATGAATTTTTAAAAAGAAATTATAACAGTTATTTAAAAACAGGCAGGTCATAAGTTTATTATTGTTTTAATCAGAAAATGTTTACACCAAAGTAGTTGTTTTTTGTTTCGGTTTCTTCTTCAAAGATTGACTTATCCACTAAAATTTCAGGTTTTTTTATAAATCTATTAAAAAATAAGAAAGAAAACACGTAATTAAGAACTAGGATCTAAAACCCTACAAGACCTTAGACTAGTGAATGTGAAACCCTATCACATAATCAACTTGGAAATCCTACCCAATCTTACAATCAGAAAGCAAAAAGAAAAAAAAAAATACAAGATCACATAAAAAGCTTTTGAGAAATGTAGAATACTAACTTTATCAATATATAAATTACCTCTTTTTCCATATAACTTTATCAATTATGAGTGTTATTTTTTTGACTACTGAGATATCTTGAGCTGATGTAGATACATGAAGAATTGTAATATTATGAAACTTAAAGTTACTCACTTTTTTGTGAACCAAATAATTGTGTATATAAACTTGCAAACTTTGAAATTGATAAAATGTTAGACTATGTTGGTCTCATTCTTTTTATATATATATATATATATATATATAATGTTAGGCTTGACGTCTTCACCTAGATAAGTTTTTTAAAAGAGAAAACATAAAATATAGGAGGAGGGGTGAACCTAACGCATATAAAAAAAATAAAAAAATAAAACTATTCTAAACATAAGTAATCAGTATTTATTATGAAAAAAGATTAAGTAAAATTTTGGATGGCATTGATGAATTTAAGCTATTCTATTAGCACAATGATTCTTTTCTCCAAAATTAGTGGTGTACCTAAATTATATTTCAGAGTTGATCCTACCACATTCAATAATTTTACATCGTTTAGGAGTCGAAACCTAAGACGATTTAAATATTCATTCCTCTTTCTATTATCTTAGACGATTTTCAAAAATAAAATCGGGACAAAGCACACACTCCAAAGCAGACAGTACTTTGGATGTATCGTGATTAACAACGATTCTATCATCAGACTTTATATCAAAACATTCACATCCATCGTGTGACCGATAACGAGGTTCTACATGCGAACCATCGATCTTTTAAACCCTCCATTGGAGATGGTCTTGAGATTGAAACATTAACACTTATCGTGAGGTCGATAACACCACTGTTTTAAGATATAGTATAGAGAAGAAGAAAAATAACACTTTTGAAAGAACTATAATGTTTGTCTACATTAGATTTGTCTTACTTTTCTTGTGTGGAATGCTCACATTAGATTTGTCTACAAGTTATAGTTTGTGACATTCTTATTCTAGCGTTAGATATAAGTAAGGAATTACTAAAACCTAGATTTTTAGGAAAGAATTTAGGGGAATTTACTTTTTTACTTTTCTAGATGAGAGGAACACTAACATTCAAAGCATTTTGAAGGGATAAAGAAAAGAATATAACTTTCATTTTTAAGTGGATATTAATAGATGTTCATTTTTTCTTCTGCATGTGTCTAGTTATCTTTCTTCTGCAAATCAAAAGCAAAGGAAATGGTGCTCATATACTCCATGAAATTACAACTTTTAATATTTCTAAGCTTTACAATTTTAAAATTATCATCTTTCATAAATATTTATTTCAATTTGTGTTATATTTCCCCACAACAAATAATTATGAAATAACTTCTTTATCCTCTTATAATTAGATGAAAAAATACCTAAATTCGTGGGTATTTTTACATAAAATCCTCACTAGATAATTGTTATTCGCAGGTAACAAGTAACAGGTATTTTAATATCCGTTTATAAACAAATTGGGTGTGCGGATATCATATTATCTTCTGTAACTGCATATGTTCGATACACGTAAAAAAATAAAAAATAAAATTTAATTTATATTTTATTAAGTTAAATTTAATTAAAATTAAAATTTAATTTATATTTTAATGGATTAAATTAAATTTATATTATATTATATTTTGTTGTAATTTTATTTATATTTTATTTTAAAAATTTATAAAATACTTTTTTTTTGGAAAAATATGTTTTTGGTCTCTCAAGTTTGACCCAAATTTGAAAATGATCTCTAGTTGAAACTTGATCATTGTTTGGTCCCTGTACTTTCAAAATCGTTGTTTTTAATCCATATTTTTGGATGACATTAAAAATAACAAACGGCGTGTCAAGTGCTATTTAATTTTATTATAAAAAAAAACTAGTGTCGTCCTAGCCAACGCTTTTCACCAAAACTAAAAAAAAAATTGTTTTTGGTACTTGAAAGTTGAACTTAATTTGAAAATGGTTTCTAGTTGAGACTTTATCACTGTTTAGTCCCTGCACATTGAACAATAATTATATAATAATAATAATAATAATATATAATAATATTATTATTCATATATTAATATTATTACTTGTTATTAATATATGATAAAATTATTATTAACAATTATATAATAATAATAATAATATTATTATTATTATTATTATATAATGTTATTATTATTCCCGCTACCCGCCCCTTTACCCGCCGGATATCCGCTTAAAAAATACCCGTGGATATTTTTAAAATCTGCGGGTACCGTGGATACCCGATACCCGCAAATATTTAAAAAATTATATATTTTATAAATTTTTTAATATAAAATTATAAAAATAAAATTTAAATTAAATTAAATTATAATTATAATTAAATTTGGCATAATAAAATTTACTGTTACTTCTAATTTTAGTTAAATTTAACTTAATAAAATATAAATTAAATTTTAATTTTAATTTTTTGTGGATAACGGGTACCTGCGGGTACGGATAGTATGATACCGTACCCGACCCGTTTATAAGCAGGTATTAAAATACTCACTACCTGCTACCCGTGGATAATAAATATCTACGGGTAGTAACTATTCGCCGCAAATTTTATCTACGGATATCTGCGGACACGGATATTTTTGGCATCCCTATGTCTACCCTTCATAAAGAGACTTTTCCTTTAGCTATTTTTGGTGTAGACAAATCTTTCCGTTTAACTTCTAGGTTTTGGAGCTATTTCTAAAACATAATTAACTTTTCACGATAAAGAAAAAGCTATCCACAATAAAATCTTAAAAATAATTATTTATGATCATATTTTTATAAATTTAATAATACTTTTTATTTTAATAATTATATAAAATTGATATCATTAATATGCATTTCTAAAAGTAAAGTGTGCAATACATGGCATATAAAGTCTTATGTGATATCTGAATAAAACAAGTGTTTAAGGTGTCAAGAGTATTTCGTGTCACATGTATAGTATAAAAGAAGTTATACGAAACACAACCTTTTTCTAACAATAAGAAAATAAAACAAAATTATGAAAAGGTGTGCATTGAAATAATTTGTTAAAAATATATTCCTAAAAAAATATTAAATGAAAAGCCGATATAGTGACAACTAATCTTAAAAAAATGTAGAACTCGAATGAGAATATGTTACATCATTCATTTGACATCGATTTAGTTAGTAATTTTGTTTTTCTATTAGGACTTTTAGTTGTTTAGTTGTTCTGCTTTTATAGTTTTTATTTTTCATTTAATTGGGTTCTTTTCTTAAAGGAGTTAGTGTGATAATTTTTGTCAAAATTGATATTAACGGTCACATATTAAAATTTAGATATTTTTTTTTCTCTGATTTTGACATGTGATAAATCAAAAGAGACAACTTTCATTGATATGATGTGATAATAATTGGAGTGGTGGATTAAATGTAAATAAAAAAAAAGTGAATTAAAAATATGATTATCGATAAAAGAAAGGGAAAGATGAAAGGCTTTGACAGCGAAAATAAAAAACTCTTGGCGAAATGGTGGCAAGAGTGACTCAAGCAACCCAAACTTTTCGGCTTCTACACGATTTTTGCTATAACAGATTTGGGTTGTGCATACGTTGATGTGCGTAGTCTACAATGCTTCTAGGATATCTCAAAGGTTGACTTGCTGGTGTTCCTTGAGTTGTGGCTCGGAACGTATCCCTTTAGTTGTGGCTCGGGATAGGGGTTAAGCACGTGGTATTCCTTGAGTTGTGGCTCAGAATAGCATCTCTTGAGTTGTGGCTCGAGATGGCGGATGAACACGAGGAACTCTTGAGTTGTGGCTCGGGTTGGCAAGTGTTGCCAGTGTGAGTGTGTTGGTTGTGGCCAGTACGAATGGGTCTAGATAGATTGCCCTTCTCAGTAATTAGTTGACGAGTTTGGTAGTCTTGGGACGTTACAAACTATGTTCGTATTGGGAACTCCACCTGGCATTACAGTGTGTGATCCATAGCATGGTTTCCCGCACGTGCTTTATCGGTTGTGGCCGATAGGTATGGCAACAAGTCATCTTGAGGTGATTCCTAGAAGATGTAGAACACGGTTCACATGGTTGTGGCCATGTGGTGTGAAATCAAAGGATGAAAGTCCTTTGTTGTGATTGAGTGATATATATAAATGTGTTATGTATGTATATGATTTATTCTGTTAGCTCACTTTATCTGCTTATGTTTGGCGATGATCATGTATGCGGTACACGAGAGCAAATAATGTTGCAGGTGGATCCGGTGAGGCTTGGCGACGGAGCGGGGATAACTTGAGAGTTTTTATGATTTATGGCTTTGAAATAAATTGTAAACACTATGGATGTTTTATATTATTTTGAGTTTTATAAATTATGGAATTTTGGACTATTCATGGATTTAATAAAGTTTTAAATTTCTCGCATTTTTGGGAAATGATATTTTAATAAATGAAGATAACGTAATATTTCTTTACTTTTTATTTAAAATCTGTAATATCCTGACGAGATGTTACAAGTGTGGCACGTGTGTGAGTTTCTAAAAGACAGAGAAAGAGTTTTTCATCAAACAAACAGAGTGATTAGCGAAACTTTAGCAAAGAAAGAGAAACTCCTTCTTCACACACAGAAGCTCGAGTGGTTGACCTATGGGAGTGGTTCAGAAATGCCATTACGGAGAGAAGTAGAACCAAAGCCTTGCGACTATAGCGAATAACATTGTGGGGCTTACGATTTGTGATTGTCGACGGTCATCTTTCGTTTATCACCGCACCAGTGAGTTTGTTCCCCAATTGAAGGATAGGTTTTTGGTGTTTTGCATTTTTTTCTTGGTTTAGAAATTGTTAGGGCATTGGGTCCTATGTATTCTGATTATTGGACACCACTCAAAAATAATGCATCAGATGACTTATGTTGTTGTTTGTAACTACCACAATGTAATATTTTTTCTCCACAAGGTGTACATAGAACATAGTCTGTCATAACTACAATATCATCTTCAAATTGTTCAAAATTTCCAAAGAAGCTCCCCAATTATTTCCACATGGCTCCCCAACTATATGTCATTATTGGTTGCATCATTTTTTTAGTTAACAATGTGTCCAATGAACCACCTTATTTTTCATAACGATTCCACTGTCATTTGTTAGCCCATATGAGGTACGTAGAATGTAGAATGTGATAGTTATACAAGTGGGTTAAAATTGTTCAAAAAACTCTACGTAGATCCCCACTTGTTTCCCCATGGCTCCCCATTAAAGTGTCAATTAGATTTGTTTAATTTAGTTTTCGTTAACAATGTGTCCAATTACCTATTTTGTTATTTGTAACGGCCCTAATGTAATTAATTTTGTCCATAAGGTCTGCACAAAACGTTGGTGTACCATAATTACAAAATTGTGTACCGATTGTTCGAAATTTTGAAAGCAACTCTCCAATTATTTCCACATGGCTCCTCAACTGTGTCACTACTTGTTGCATAATTTTTTTTTAGTTAACAATGCATCCAATGAATCACCTTATTTCCTATAATGACTCCACTATAATTTTTTCCCATATGGGGTACGTAGAACGCATACTATGATAATTTTACAAGTGGGTTAAAATTGTTCAAAAAACCCAATGCAACTTCTTGCTTAATTCCACATGCCTCCCCACCAAAGTGTCAATTGGATTTGCTTAATTTAGTTTTCATTAACCGTGTGTCCAATTACATAATAACCCCAATGTAATTAATTTAGTTCACATGAGATACATAGAACATGGTATGTCATAATTACAACATTGTGTACATATTGTTCAAAAATCACAATATAACTCACTCGTTATTTGGACATGACTACCCAATTTATATCTAATACAAGTTAAACCATTTAATCACTTCAATATACTGTCATTGTTCCATCGTTAATCTCTCATTGACAATGGCAAGATACTTCGATTTGCATAAATGACGGAAAAAGATCTGCATAAAAAAAATACGGAGTAAGGACACCAAATATGAACAACTAAATCCACACACTGAAAAGCCAAATACCTTTATGTTGTCCTTGCATTCATGAAAAACGTTGCAATGACCCCCCACCACACACACACAAACGTTAGAGCGGTGCCCAACAATCAAAATACATAGGACCCCCAATGTCTGAACAATTTCTAAACTAAGAAAACCACAAACCACAAACCACAAAAAAACTATCCTTCAATCGGGGAACGAACTCACCAGCACAGTGATAAACGAAAGATGGTCATCGACAACCGCAAGCCCTAAAATGTTTTCGCTATAGTCGCGAGGCGTTGGTTCTGCTTCTCTCTGTAATGGCACTTCTATGGTGCTGTCAACCTCTTTCGTATGTCAGCCACTCAAGCTTCTATGTTTGAAGAAGGATTTTCTCTCTCTTCTCTCTCTTTGCCAAAGTTTTGCTCTTCACTCGGTTTGTTTGATGAAAAACTCTTCCTCTACCCTTCAAAAACTCACGCGTGGCACACTCCTCCCCAACTTAATAAAACCAATTTTTAAATAAAAAGTAAAATGACACGTAAGCCGTGTCAAAACTGTGTATAATTTGTATGTCAAAATATCATTTTTATTTTTCAATATATTTTGGAAGATGAAATGACAATAATAATCTCACACTAAAAAATTTACTATTTTATAAAATAAGTATGACATTAACTTAATAACTAAATAACTCCTGAGCAATTGGTTTGCATAACGCACCAGTATCTCAAACAAGAAATATTTCACTTGAACACATTTGTCTGTGTAACTATGCACTAAAAATCCTATGTCAACAAGGAAATTTATCTGCTATATCAAAACCTAAAATCCTACTAGTAAGGCAATGTAAATCTTTTAAATAATATGTTATACGTGTCTCAAAAACTAACAAATTTAATGATCTATGATTGTGAAACATCGATGAAATTGTTATCATTGAAGAAGAAGAAAAACAAATAGAGGGAAGAAGGCAGAAACTCACCTTTCGGGAATTGAAGGAGGTTTCTTTTGAAAATGTATCAAAACTCTTGATTTTCCTTCTATATCTGAATTTCCATCATCGAAAACATTAAAAATAACAAATTGTTATGTCGTGAGGTCTTTCATAGAATGATGTACAACAAATTATATAAGCTTGGAACTCATCTACGAACGAGCTCACAAGCTTAAATTACCACTTTTTTCCTTGCAATTAATGGTGCAAAGATTGAAGAAACTTTATATGTTAAATATGTAGAGAAGCTTTGGAATTACAATCCATCTGAGTTGTTCTTGTGAACTGTGAAAATCTAAGTTTTACCAACAACTGAGAAACTTTATATGTTGTCCTCTTAAGTGTGACCATCATAGTTAAGAGTTTAAGAAAATTAACTATGATCAAATGTAAATTATTGATAGTTTTGAATAATATATATCTTAGAATAATAAATAGGTCTCGAGAAAAAAATGTAAAATATCTTGTAGAGTGTTAAGTCTATTGCAGTGCCATAACTGTTTTATGTTATTATGTTGTTTTGTCTATATATTAGTTTCTTTTCGTATTGGTACAGACAGAACCTTGTATTCCATATTCATTCCTCTCTAATACAATAAATTCCATTTTTCTCTTCTTCTCCTTTTCTTCTGCACTCTGCTTTAGTCACACGTTTTCCTTCTCCAACCATGAACAAGAATGCTACTGTGGTGCCCGTCAGACCCATTAAGATTTCTAAGATGGTATCAGAGCACTTCTTTTGAAGTGCTCTGCTGCGCATCTCTGAATTTGCCGTTCTTGTCTTTCATCCTTCTCTCCTTCTTCTCACAATGGTTGAAAACACGAAGGAGGTTAATGATGAAGGCATGACCACCTCCTTAGAAGCTCCCTCAAGAAGGATCACTAGAAGCATGTCTAGAAGGGAGTCTTCTATTCCATCACCTTTATCTTTGTTTTGCATTACTTTAGTTTGAATTCCCTAAGTTGGTTTCTAGTTGATTTATTTTGGTTGACTTGTTGACTTTGATCCAAAGTTGACCTTTGACCAAGATTAGATTAACTTAAACCAACATGCTAATCCTTGTTTGTCTTTTTTGTAGGTAATTAAGAGAAAGTAGAGCTAGGTGGCACTTGGTGATTGGAGCACTTGGATGAAGTGGAAGAGAGAGGAAAGCAAAAAAGCATAAAGCAAAAGCAAAAGTAGACATGTACCTTGTCTCCTTTTGCCTTTGTGGTTTATGCCTTAGAAGGTCACTTGGCCTCCTTCTTCTTTTGGCCTAGAATCCTCATGGGAATGCCTCCACCAATCATCTCCCTTCACTTGGCCAAGACTCACTCTCACATTAGGTTTAGGGTTTGCTAGTTAATCCTTATTCATGTTTTTGTATTTGCTAAAGAACCCCTATGAACTCCTATTTAAAGGGTGTTCCTTGTCTTGTAAAAGGGTTGATCATTTTGTTATAAACTTTGTGCATTTAACCACCAATTTTCGTGAGCTCTCCTTCCTAGAAGTGAACTCACCTTTGCCTTATCTTGCTTGCAAGTGGCGGCACCATCACTCATCTCTAGGGCTTGGTTGGCTTAGATCCCCCCCTATGAGTGGCGTGCTTCTTCCGTTCTTCATCTTCTATGCTTTCCATTTTTATTGTTTCTTCTTTCATTTTGCTCTTTAGTGTTGTTATTGTTGTGTGTGTTTAAGCTTGAATCCAACCCTCTTCTTCCTTTCATGAGCTTGAGAAATGAACATTCACATCTAGATAACATGCTATCTTAATGTCCAGTGGGAATTTTCAAAAAGCTTTCTTAAACAACTTCACCATATTCATAACTCTAAAAGGAAACAAGATAATCCTTCATCATTTGGTATCTAGAGCTTTGGTTGTCCTTGAATATGGTGTTTTCATGTTCTAACCTTGTCTTGTGTAGCTATCTTTGAATGGTCCACATAAAAACAGTGCTGGCAGCAACGTGTGCGTTTTTGAAAAAAATACTGCAGCTAGCTTAGTGGTCCAAAAGTAACGTTCTTTATATCAAAAGAAATCTCTGTGAGTCTAGTTTCCAACAAAAAAAGAATTAATGCATTTGGAGTTCTGTGGAGAGAGTTATGATCAAATGAGTGAGCAAATGTCAGAGTTGCCGAGAATACGAAAAATAACGTTTTCAGGTTATGTTGTGGCAATTTTGGCTTCGGTTTTGTGACTCTTTTGCTCCTAAATGTGGTTGGATAACATGTCTTTGGATGCTTGAGTCTCTTGTCATATGCTTCTTTGAGTTTTCTTGTTCTTGTTTCTAAGTATTTGAGCTATTGCATGAGATCTATGCCTTTTGTTGTTGTATGCTCCTTGAAATTGATTTTGACCTAATTTTTTTGGGAACTAAGTGTTCAAAACACCCTAAAATATCCTTCTCATCATCTTAAGTACCTAGTTTTGAAAAGAAAAAATATTTTCATGACCAAAAACAGTTTGGCCGAGAGCTAATGTGTTGCTTGGTGAATCCATTTGGCCATTTTTACTAGGTGTTATGCTACCAAATTTTATACTTGGATTTTGGGTGATATTGGCA
>Ga0214543_1011296_pt1 | contig 12613 bp, 10 predicted proteins | sample CNSS2metaG_FD_160094 | JGI IMG/M metagenome (GOLD analysis project Ga0214543, IMG submission 160094) | Root nodule microbial communities from cowpea collected in UCLA plant growth center, Los Angeles, California, USA - CNSS2 | ecosystem: Host-associated > Plants > Roots > Nodule | place: USA...
CTCGCGACCGTACATGATTGGCCCCTGCCACTCCTGATCGATCAGTCCCTTAGCGACCGGTCGATGAGACAACCTTAACAAAAGTTTCTAGAGATGTTATCTACTTCTTAATCCGAACATACCGTGATGTAGTAAGACTCATATCTATTGATTTAAGATAAGATGCTTATTAAACATTAAATCATGAAGAGGAAGTTTTGATGATGATAAATTATACACTACAAAATATTGAAGTAAATATGACGGTTTTAATATGGCGGTTATAAAAAACTGTCATAATTTGCTTCATAATACGATAGTTCTATAACCGCCACATTTGTCATAATTTGCTTCATAATACGATAGTTCTATAACTGCCACATTTTGTATGCAAAATATGGCATTTGAAAACGCCATTATGCTCCCATTACACATTACGCCGTTTTCCAGTGGCACCATCTTTCCCTCCATAATACTCTTTTTTTATTTACTTCTCATAACACAATTTCGTTAAAATATATTATACTTTTATTTTAGCTTAGTGGCATTTTATGTAATTTTGCAGCCCAAAGTGGCCATTTTGTAAGTTTGCACATCTTGTGTGATGTGATCACGAATTCCTTAGATTTTTAGGTGGAGAGAACCCTTCTTCTTCATTCAGTCTACTCATGGTGCCTTTTTGAAGACTATTGGAGAGCCCTTGAAGTAGCCACCAGTGGATTAACATTTTTCTTCATCTTGGCCAACAACTATTTAGGGTTTTTTTCACGTTTTCTACATAGGTTTACGTTTTCTGCACATTGTCTCCTCTGGTTCATGATTTTAGTCCTCTTCTTTTCATTGAAATCACTACAACATATTTTAGTTTAAGCCACACTAAATTTGTCCACATGTATAAAATCATAGCCTAAACACAGAAAAGGATACATTTTTATGAATATGACTTATAGATGGTTAAAGGCCACGGTTTTAAAACTGTAGATATTTTATGCCACATTTATTTAAATGTGGTTTTAAAAGGTGTGGGCTAAAATCTAAAATTGTGGTCTAAAATAAACTTTAAAAAATGTAAAAACTGAAAACTTGTCCCAACAAAAAAACTTAAAATTAATTCTGCCACAAATTTTTTATTCCTTCCTTGTGACACTAAAACAATGTGTTTAGAATGAAAATTACTTCAATCCCACTTCAAAGTAAAAAAATGGGCATAGAATGAAAAGGTCCCTCCATCGAAAATCTTTCGAATAATTGTAAGATCCGAGGAATTTAAATAATTAAATAAATAATTATCTAATAAATGCGGATAATGAAAGTCTTTATGACATTAATTATTAGTCTTTATGATGTGGAAGTCTTTATGACATTAATTATTAGTCTTTATGATATGGAATAATACTTGCTCAAGTGATTAAGAGTACTTAGTTATGTTGAGAAGACTTGGGTTCGAGTCTTATGTATGTCAATTGTGTGTTAATTTAATTGCTTGTTATTTTAGTAATATATTTTTATCCAGAGCTACTCCTAGATTTTTTCGTAAGTTTTTGGGTTCCCACCCAGAAATCGCCTAGCGGTCATGAGTGTGTCGCTAGGCGACTCATCTATTTCTGCCCAATTTTCTGGGTTATGGTATGAACCGCCTAGTGGTTGTTTAACACCGCCAGACGGCACAACACTATTTTGGGTTGTTTTGAGTGTTGTTTTGGTGCAGGAGTCATTGTGATTTCTGGAATATGTACTATGTGTTTATGGTGTGAATGTACTGTTGAAAAATTTAGGAAATTGTCTTCCTATGAATATGTTGAATGAATTAAAACCTAAATGAATTATGAGTGTATGATTGGGGGTTTGACAGGAAGTAATTAGGAATCTGAATTCCAAAGTTTAGTTGTTATATGAATTGTAAACATGACTTGTGTAATGTGTTCCTCGAGTTATCTATGAATTTGGCCTAATTACACGATGATTGGGATAGATTAAGGGTTGTCGTAGGGATAAGGAAAACTGGGTTTTTCCCAAAACTTCATACGCTGCCTTGCGGCACATGATCTGCCGCCAGGCGATAACTGGAAAATTTCCAGTTTTAGCGTTTGGCTGTGTGTTGCAATTTTAATGTAAATTTGTGTCGATGAGAATAGGATATGATGATGTGTTTATGTTAATGTATATGTGTGAATTGATATTAAAAAGGTAATTAAAAATTGGATAAAGGAATAATGTTAATAGGGATTTTATGCTCTGGAAAACATAGTTGTATTCAAGAGAGGATGTTGAGGCGTTTGATAATTTCACTATGGCAGATTAAAGACTAATTAAGTTTGCGTTAAGTTGAATTAAGGAATATTTAAGGTAAAGATATGGCGCATGCACAGCGGGGAAACATAGTGAGCTGTTTGGAGCTGAGATACTGGTTGGGTGTGGTTGTCATAAGCTGGACTAACCTGAGGGGTAAGATAAGAGACTTAGGGGTGAATCATATGCCTTGAATATATGAAGTTGTGAAGGAAAGTATAAGGAATTGAATCATGGATAGAGTGGCAGGGTATATAGAATCAGGTACTAAATTGGGAATGTACCTTATTGCCTTTGGAGATAATTTGGATTTAGAACAATCCATTTAGGGTGCCAAAACCAATAGAATTGGGCTACTGGTGTGGCGTTTGGCGACCTACGAGTGAACGCCAAGCGATAGGACTAGCAGGGGTGTCCCTACAACGCGTGGTGCCTGGCGACGAGGTGTGACTCGCCAGGTGATAGACACTAAGATTGTGAGTCTGATTGCAACTTGGTGCCTGGCGACGAGGGTGTCCCGCTAGGCGGTCTATGCTGGATTGTCGCCTAGCGGCACTTAGGCAATGCCAAGTGAAAGCACTGCAGCCAAGAACTTTTCTTGTTTTTGTTATCACGTTGTGATGTGAGACTTGGATAAGGAGATATTGTGTCATGAGTGGGTAGGTTCATGGCTAGTGATGAACATGTGATGATATGAGCGGGGAGGTTCATATCCTGATGCTCTCGTGTGGGGAAGTTCGTATGTTTCGTGCTCACACTTGAGAGTTGTTGCGAGCGGGGAGGTTCATAGTTGGTGGATCACGTATGTTGGCCTATGAGCGGGGAGGTCTGTAGAGTTGGACTATGAGTGGGGAGGTTCGTATAGGCAGGACCACAAGCGGGCATGTTCGTGGAAGCATTATATATCTTGAGTCCACAGTCAATTATTTGTGTGACTTGAAGGTTGAAAAGCCTTGAGGTATTAAGGTCTTGACCAAGAACTATCTAGAATAAAATAGTCAGGTGTATCTTGATTTTGTTAACTTATATGTTAATTATTATGAGTTCACCCTTTTTGTTTGTGTTTGGCGATGATCGTGTGACTTGTCACACAGAAGCAGATGATATTCTAGGTGATGATGTTGATGCGTAGCGATGGAGAGAGGGCTAGCATGGGACTTTTGGCTAGAGATTTTGATTATGTTTTTTTCTATTTAGTCGGTTTATTGGAATTTGTAATACATTTATGAAGTGGTTTTATTTAATTTTAAGCATGTTGAATAATTTTCAATTTTTTCGCGTTTTGGAATAATAAATTATGATGTTTGAATTTCAATTACTATCTATTTATTTTATTTAAGTAATTTTCAGTAGAGATGTTACAATAGTACTCTTCCTCGTGTTTATGCACAATCCTCCTTGTCTTCCTTCTCCCTGTTGACTTCATCCTCACTACAACACACCGTCGTTGTCGTGTTCTTTCTCACCACACCACACTGCATGAATCTCCTATGGTGAAAAACTTAAGGTTTTGGTTAAGTTTTCAGATTTCGTTTAGATTGTTGTGTTTTCTGCTCTTCTTCTACGCAACAAAAAGAATTGTATGAAAGTGGAAATATGTACGGTTTGGAGCAAAAGAATTTTTCTTTAAAGTGCCTGCATTCATAGTTTTAGGTATCATGTTCCTGGCAGAACATTGTTTGTTTTTTTTTTGGTTATTTTGCTTCTATTTTTCTTCAATGCAATGCTTTGCGACACTCTTTTGAATGTTAGAATCTAAAAATATTAAAACTATAACAATTTGGAATGCATTAAGTAGGTCTTAGAAACAAAATTCCAAAACACTAGCCTATTATGGGTCTTTAAATTAGACTAGTATTTCTATCCGTACAACACGCACGGGATATCGAATTTTAAAATTAAAAATTATAATATATTTATTAAATTAATTTGAAATTATAAAAGTATAATTAAATTTAATATAAATTTTATTTTATAAAATTCAATGATAGTATTTTAATTGATTTTATAATAAAAATGTATTTAAGTTTTTTATATATTTTTTTAATAAAATATATTATATATAACTATTTTAAATAATATATTAAGATTTAGTTAATTAAAATTAAGAAATCAAATTTAATTTTTAATGAAATATTGAGTAAAACATGTAGAAAAATATAATAGTTGATTCTCTAATAATAAAAATGATGGAGATATAGAAATTGTTGAGTAGACTTAATAAAGATACAAACATTAGACGATACAAAAAATGTGAAGAGTAAACGATATAAAGCTACAAATGATAGATCGTGCATATGAATGTAATGTTTAATTAGTCAGATAGTACTCACTCTCTTCAAATGTGTCAGTTTGGTACTCGCTTTTAAAAATGTGTCAATCGAGTCCCAACTTTTGAAAAAATGTCTCAATTAGGTTCCTTTCACTCTTGTAAGTCATTTTAAATATCGATACCATTGATGACGTTAATACTTTTTTTGTCAAAGGGACTTGATTGAGACATCTATTCCAAAGTTAGGATCCAATTGACACCTTTTTAAAAGCGGGTATCAAACTGACATATCCAAACAAAAGTGAGTATTATTCGACTAATTACACCTAAATATAAATAGTAGATTCTTTAAAGATACAAATATTAGACTGCAAACAAAATATAAATAGTAAACAATCAAAACTTACAAAATGTAGACTATGTAGACAAATATAAATAGTACACTATGCAAAAATACAAAGGTACAAAGGTTAGACATTTGGTAGACTCATCTATTGGAGTCCTTTTTTCACATTTTTTTTGGATTTTGAATTTCAAATTTTAACTTTGCTATCATATTTTATAGCTTTTAAAATTTAGAATTTAAATTCAAACTTTATTACTATATATTTTGAATTTCAAATTTGACAATATATATTTATTTATTATTTTACACCATATTTTAATTATTTTTACTATTACTATTATTATATTAGGACTAATATGTTAATAAATTATTATATTATTAAGAATCATAGAGCTTTTGTTCCTAAATATTATATTACTTGTTTATTTTCTATATCATATTTTTAACTTTTATTGTTTTTAATTGTGAATATTAATGTATTTCCATTAAATTTTTTCAATTTATCATTTTTTAGATTTTGATAATATATTAAATACGAACCTTTTTTCTAAGTTAAAAATATTTGAAAGTTGTTTAGAGATATTATAAGAATCTATTGAAAAACCTACACTATTTTACAATTTTTTTTAATGTTAAAATTCAAATTTTATTGGTATATTTTTTGTTTAATTAGTCAAATAGTGTAACGTCCCATTTAATTATTAATCGGAATTAAAAGAAACGTCAGACACGAATAAATCAATAGTGCAATCCTGGGGTCTCATACACAGCCCCTACAAGTTCTAGGCACACCACAATGCCAAGGGAACAAGATAAAAGTCTAACAGGAGAATAGAGTAGTAAAGCATAAGGCAATACATGGGTCATTGCCCTAAATAACCATGACGGGAAAAAATTAAACTTCAGCCCAGATGGCTAAGTAGCGGAATCGCCATTTCCTTGCGGACCATGAGAACCTCGCCCATCTGCTCCCATCAATCACATTGATGATCATCGCGAGAAAGAGTAGCCACATGCAATACAACCATACAACAAAACGGGTAAGCTAGAGTCGACAACATATTCATCATACAGTGAAATATATTTTCACCATCCCATACTCATACAACATCCAAGCACGTTATGACTCTTCATTCAATACACTACGACTCGACTCGACTCATCTGGATACGTAGAACTTGGTCGGATTCAGCGGATGCTTGCACCTGTGGTGGATACCTCTCCTCACTCCCGAGCTGCTCACCCCCGAGCTATGTGTTACAAGTGTTACAATGAATAAATTTTCCCTCACCACAAGGTTAGCCATTAATGAATTTCAGGCCTCCTGCTACTCTCACGACAGGAGTCAGTCCGCTCTAGGTGAGACTAACTGACTCCTTAGAGTGTCAGAATGCAACCTTACCTTGAATCCTTACCTAGTCATACAGATGGGGCACCACCATGGACACCCACTAACAGGGGCCATGGAATTACGTCCCGACCACTGAAGCGCAACCCTGAAAGTCTCACCTAGAGACCCCAAGGAATTATGCACTGACACGGACCAACATACATAACAACCAAGAATTTATACATACGTTGCACATAAGATTTCAAACCAAAACCCATAACAAATCTCCATTTCTCATATGTTGAATCATTACCAACTCGTTATTCCCGATCATGAGTAAAGTGTTTCTCCTCATACCAACCATACCAAAGGTTTACCAACCACCAAGATTCATTATTGCTCATGCCAAGTTTGTGACCACACGCACATACATATGTAACCAACTTATCATATACAATTCATGTAGAGATCATGCCAAGCTCATAATTCCCCCACATATAATCTCCTCCCAACATGCATACTCGTTTTACCCCTATACCATCACGTAATAGTACAATAGAACACAGTTCAACCACCAAAAGACATGAAAACCCCAAACTGAACGCATTCTCGCTCAAATCGTCGCTCAGGCTGAGGAGCCTCGCCCATGCGAGAGTCTCTCGCTCAGGTGAGTCCTCTCCGCCTAGGCGAGAGTTCGCGAATCTGGAACAGGGGCCTCTGCACGTTCTCGCTTAGGCGAGACTTGCCTCGCCTAGGCGAGACGCTCGCTTGCTCGAAATTGAGCGAGTCGCCTAGGCGACCATTTGCGCGAGAAGGTCTGGGCGAGCCTCTGCTCACCTCTCTTGGGCGAGACGTGCTCGCCTGGGCGAGTTTAACAGTCACTGCCACTGCCATGCCTGTAACAATCGTATTTTGCACATACCAACAACAACACCAACCATCGCAAGCAATCTCAACAACATACAAGTTCAGGAATCATAAAAATGTACCGCAAAATAGTGTACAAACACATTAACAGTAAGGTTCTAGCTTCCCGTACCTGGACAAGCTAGTTGAAAACCTCGACACCCAAATTGTGGAGGATGAACAGCTTCTAGGAACGCACTCGAAGCTGGAAAACAGTGTGAGAATGGGTCATTTCGGAACCCTAACAACAACTTACGAAAAACAGGCCAAGGAAGGAAACTACGAGTCTAAGAGCACTTACGTGAGCTAAGAACAGCCAAACGGGAGGCGGACTGTTAACACAATGAAACCCTAACGGAGAGAGTGCGGCTGCGACTCTAAGCACTAAGGTAGAAGAAATCTGAAAAGTGTGGAATTGGATCAGACTCGGGTGACTTTATCTTTTGGGCCAGCCCTAAGGCCCAATAGCTCAAGGGCAGCCCTTAAAGCTTTAGAGCAGGAAATCTGGGCCTTACAAATAATACCACTTTCATTCTAAAGTTTTAGTTTGATAATTGCTTTTAGAGAAAATGTTACTGTATATATTTTGAATTCCAATTTTCACAATATATGAATCTTAATCTTACAATAATATTGAAATTGAAATAGTTAATTATTTCCATATCTTTAAAAGTTTAAAAAATTTATAATTCTTATTTTTTACCTTATATTTTAATTATCTTTAAAAGTTTAAAAAATTATAATTTTTATTTTTTACATATATTTTAATTATATTAATATTACTATATTTTATATTTACATTATTACATATTATTATATTTTATAATATATTATTATATCATTATGGGTCATCAAATTTTTTGAATATTTGAATTTATATATTTTTATCAGAAATATTAAAGTATTTAATACAAAAATTAACTTTTTGTATATATTTTTCACTTTAAATGTTAAATTTAATTTTGGTTATAACATTCTTTTTTCTTTTACTGTCCGTTACGATTTCAAATTTGAATCCAAAATTTATTAATATTATTATATATATTATGATTATTTTTTCGCAACTTAAAAACGATTTGATTTTCAATGAATTAATTTTGAAATTATTCTAAAAACACACAGAAAGAATATATTACCTAATATTATCTACTGTTTGATGTTTAAAAAATTCAACTATAAGAAAAGTTCGGATTCGAAGGACATTAAATGAAAAAAAAATAGTTTCTAATGTAAATTCAATGGAATGTAATATTATATAAAAATATAAAATGATAATATTACATTAATTCTACATAAATATAAATTTATTCTTAAATTAATATTTAAATGTAATCATAAATTGTGTCAACACCCAATTTTGTCTGGATAATACCTTTTTTTATTTCTTTTTTTTTCTTATCTTATTTTACTTTGATTTGTCATTTCATCTTATTTTACTTTTATTTTATTTTTATTTTGTTTTATTCTTATTCTTATTTTATTTTTATTTTTGTTTTTAAACTTAATTTTTTAATTTTGATTTTAATCATATTTTGTTTACCTTTTTTATTTTTATTTTGTTTTATTCTTATTCTTATTTTATTTTTATTTTTGTTTTTAAACTTAATTTTTTAATTTTGATTTTAATCCTATTTTGTTTACCTTTTTTATTTTATTTTTTTTCCTTTTTCAAAAAATATGTATATAAAACAACAAAAAGAAAAAAAGAGAGCAAGAAAGCTAGATGTAACGTAAGGTCTCTCTGTTATCAAACTCATGCCTGCTATGCTATCATGCCTGCTATGCATTGGGAATGACCGGTAATAGCTAGCTGGCGATAGTCGCCAAGATAGCTGAAGGAGCATGAAGCAACATCTGCTCTCAGCCTTATCCCACATCTCAAGATTGGAAGGTGCAGAGACAAAGAGAACGTAACAAAAGAGGGATCGACATAATAAAGGAAAAAACTAAGATTCAGGAAAACCACACCAACAAAATAAACGAAAAGAAACTTCTTTAATTCTCCACCCACGAGATCAGAGGATTACACATTCAGAAAGAACACATTGAGGGGGATTTTACAACGAGAAGGGAGCAAAGCCGTGGTTGATAGAGTGAATTTCATCTTCAAGTTTTCACCTTCACTTTCAAACATTCACGTTTCATCTTCCCCGATCATTTCCACCCAAATACAAATATGAAATAGAGAAAGGGAGAAGAGATAATCACCGACGACATTGCTGTCGGCGCGTCTAGACACAAATGGCTACGACAAGGTGGTACAATGCGGAAACAATCGTAACATGCTAGCATCAGAGCGCGTAAAGCCTAGGCCGGGAAGAAACCCTCACGACGGGAAGGGTGAAGTTGGCACTACCAGTGACGCACACAGGTCGTGGTAGCGGTGGCATTAATGGTGGTGATGGCAGGCGCTATGTCGACGCACTCTAATTGCAGCAGCAGCGACATTCATGGTAGTGGTTTGGGTCGCGACGGCCAGGTGGCAGTTTCCGTGGAGTTCGCGTGACCCGGTTGCGGTGGCCGGTGCGGTGGTGGCGAGTCGCGCTGTCTCGAATGTGCTGGAGAAACGGGGAGACGTTGTTCACGGCGTAGGAGCGTTTCGCGTGAGGAGCGGCGAACAGCGATGGCGTCATCGGTGAGGCCTCCAACGGAGGCTAGTGTCGTTGGTGGTGGCTAAAAGGTGAGCACATGTCTCAACCGTCGGAGTCATTGTGGCTGCTGAAAAACGAGAAGAGAGAAACGAGAAGAGACGGCTGCCATATGGGTAAAGGAGAGCTTTAATTTTAATTAGGTTTAGTTTGAGTAGAAATTGGGTCTGACCATGTTATTTACTTGTGCACCCCCGTTTTTAATCTTTGCACTTCCATTATTTGTGTTGGACTGTTTGTGTATTTCTTTACGCACCCTTGATGTTTGCCAGCCTCGCACCCCATATTTGTTTTCGACTTTTTTGTTGTTACTGATTGCACCTCACTTTTCACAATTCACACCCCTCCTTCTAGATTCACTTCACTTTTTACTTTTACTCGCTGCACCCCCACCTTTTAACAAACACACCTCATTTACTTCATGCACCTCACATTATTCATGCACCCTCACATTTTGTTTTTTCCATTTTTATCCTTTTTATTAAATTCTACCTTTATAATTTTCTAAAAAAAGACAAAAATAGTTTTCTTTCTCTTTTAGTGTTTGTTCGGTCGCCCGCACCGTGTGACACTTATTTTCTAAAAAATACCAAAAATAATTTTCTTTCCCTTTTAGTGTCTGTCCGACCGCTCGCATCGTGTGATACATATTTTCAAGTAATTCAAAAATACCAAAAAAATATAAAATTCCAAAAATATAAAAATATCAACATTTTCAAACAACCGCATCTTTTAAGAACTACGTGATCCTTGATTCTCCATTGTGAGATACGTAGGAGCAAGGTCAGTCCTTGTCAGATTCACCTCCAAAAAATCAAATCATTTTCCAAATAGTTTTTTTAAATATCTTTTTAAAGAACTACGTAACCCTGATTTCTCATCTTTAATGAGAATACGTAGGACCAAGGTCAATCCTTGTCGGGCCCAAAAAATTTAAAAAAACATTTTGTTTCTTTTAGCATTTTTGTCTTATTATTTTTGGGGAAAAAATAACATTTTGAAAACCACATTGACTGTGCCTTTTTAATTAAAGGTACCGCCCTCGGGCGGGCGCTATAGGGTGCTAACACCTTCCCTACACGTAACCGACTCCCGGATCTGAAATCTGGTTTTTCGCAGACTTGTTTTATTTTTATGGTTTTCCATAGTTTTCCAAAAATAACTATGGTGGCGACTCCAAATCTCTTTTTAAACCCGTTTTTCTTTTCGGTTCGCCTTTCCGTCGTGATTCTGGTTGCGACAGCTGGCGACTCCACTGGGGATTCTAGAGAGTCAAGCCATTTAATTAGATATGCAAACTTGATGTGATTTTTCCTAATGTTTTCTTTCCTCCTTCTTTTATTTGTATATTCTTCTCTTCATATGTGTTTGTATATATTTTCTTTTTGGGTAAATTGTGAGTGAATTATTTTTGCTTATGTTGATAGATATTTTTGAATTGCTCTATTTGCTTGGGAAGTTTCTAGCTATTCTGTAGGTGGGTTTTGGGTATGCATCATCCTCCCTGCACACACACATTGTGCATATCATGAGTGAGGCCCTATACCCGGGTCTGTGTAACTTAGAATTAGAGGGGATTGTGTAGCAGTGCCACAGTGGATGAACTTCCCAAGTGGTCATGGTGAGAACTCCAACTAGAGTTTGCTTGTTTCCTTGGTACTCTCACTCCTTGTTGTATACCAACTATTGTGTGAAATATCATGAAGTGGGCCATAGCTCTAGTGACCTTGATCCTTAAGTTTAGGGAACCATCCGGTGAACGCATGTACTTCACCCTAGACCTTAAGCGCCAAACCTCTATTAAGCACAAAGGGAGATTGCTTGCTTTAATCATCATCTTGTGGTGTGCATAATGTACATGTGAATAAGTGCCTATTGAGGCACAATCACGCATAGCATTTTTATATCATACATCACATCTCATGAAAATAAGCGCCTCTTGAGGCATAAACATGAATTTCATTATGTCACTCTACATATCATGCATGATGTTTCCAAATAATTGTATCACATTTCATCATCATATCATGGGAATAAATGCCTCTTGAGGCACATGCATTACATCTCATGTAGGTTTTTTTAATTAGTTGCATATCATGCATGGTACTCTTTAATTGCATCGACATACAAGTGAGTAAGTGCCTCTTGGGCACAAACTTGCGTTGCAATTGTTGTTTTTAGTCATTGTGGCATGTACATAGTTTTTTTAATCCATATCATGCATCTCACCTCATATGAATAAACAGACTCTGCAAAAGAGAAGAAGGAAATAAAAAAAGGTTGTCACATTTTGAGTCACTTGTTTTTCTCGCAAATCATCAAATTCACTTCTTAAAAAAAAAGAATAATGGGGTGTCACACTTTTCTGGGGTCAAATGTTTAATCAAGAATAACGACTTGACTTTTTCTTTTGAGACGTTCGTGTGTGCATGGTTTGAAACAGTCCATCCTTCGGCTTCCTTACAATGAAGGATTTGCCCTATCAACATTGACATTACCTAAGTTGATAAACATAAATCCTTAGAGTTGGTAGATTTTCTATGTTTATCCTTGTCTACACTTGTTGGTTGGTCCTTGAACTCATCGAGAAAAAAAAAATTCATTAAAAAAAAGAAAAATGTGAAAAGAAGAAAATAAAGTTCGTTAGACTGAAAACCAAAAAAGGCAGTTTTGGAAAAAAAAAAGGGACAAAACATGTTTTGGTCAAATCAGTAGGTTGAATGAATATATAATGTTTGATATCATATCTTTTGAAGCATTTGTCTAATCTGCATAACATGAGATTTTCAAACTATCCTTTTTTCATTACATTTCCACCATAAAACCTACATTTTGAATTTCAT
>Ga0214543_1011300_pt1 | contig 12607 bp, 4 predicted proteins | sample CNSS2metaG_FD_160094 | JGI IMG/M metagenome (GOLD analysis project Ga0214543, IMG submission 160094) | Root nodule microbial communities from cowpea collected in UCLA plant growth center, Los Angeles, California, USA - CNSS2 | ecosystem: Host-associated > Plants > Roots > Nodule | place: USA...
GGCTCTTATTTCTTCCTCGTAATAAGTTAGTATATGTGAATGCTTGTTTTTACAGGAAAATACATTCTATAGAGCTCTCACTTGTGAAGCTTTGATGACATTTTACTCAAAACTGATCTCTGAGCTTGGGCGTGGACCACTGGCAACAAACAAGCTTCCGAGGTCAACATCCTATGATCTGCTTTTGATTGATACCTCTGATTCATCCTCTGGCTTGTTGTTAATCACAATTGGGTTCCTTCTCATGGTTTCTTTTGTTAAGGACAAGAAGTTTCGTAGTAGACATGTTTTATCCTACTTGTCTCTGCATAATCTACTTTTTTTGTTCCTTCCGAAATTTCTTTGCTAAACCACCAATGCCTAAAATCTACCAATTCTGAATGTATGAATTAGAAAATAGTCGTAGCAGGAAGTGTCAACTTCTTCCGCTCTAGTTTGGTTTGTGAACACTTGCTTGTTTCAATTACTGACACAGTAGAAGTGATGTCACATTCCATTTCCGTTGATAATCTGGACATGATTGATAGAAGTTCTCTCTGAATATTATGCATGTTTGCAATCTGCTTCAAGTTATGGATCACAATGGATTGGGTTTTTTAAGTCCATGGGGATACCTTAGCTTATGTGTTTTTCTTTCGTATTTTACCTTTTTCTTTGAACCTCTTTTTTGACCCCATCACATTTTTTATTAGAATGCAATAGCATCAAAATCAGAGATCTTCCATTGCCACATAACACAGCGTAGTAGTGTTTGTTTGAACATGCTTACACTGATTTTTGAACACACAATATTGTTGGATTAGAACAATCTTTGGGATAGTTCTTGCTCTTATTTTCGTGCTCCTGATTTTTTAATACCAAATTGTGTTCATACTTTGCAGAGATTGCTTATTCTGGTTATGCTGTCTAGTTGAACATGCTCCGAGTATTGTGTCATCCCCTACCAAGACTTCATATTCCAGGTCCTTTGAACCTTACAATCACAAGTGCATGCATCAAAGAACTTACAGAACACTGAGGAATGTTTCAGGAGATCCCTCCTTGTTTTGTCGGTCAGGTTTTCTTTTAATGCAGCAATCAAATATCTTTGGAAGACAAGGTATTCTGGGAAGCTGGCTTCCTGCCAGATACATAAGTAATGAATCAGTTGAGCTGAAGACTGACAATGATGTTGTGCGGTTCTCTCTGGACAAGTCCGATGATATTAATTCTACAGAGAAGAACCAGAAGAACAAAAAAGTTAAAATGTCTAAAAAAGCTAAAGTGAACGAGCTTAGGTTCTATCGTTTGAAGGCTAAGAAAAAGATGAATTCCCCAAATCCAGAAGTTAGAATTAGATATAAGCTTGAAAAGGTTAGATTTCGTTGTAACTTTAAGTTTTATTTTAAAGCTTTGTTCACTGCAACAAAATTGTCTCCATTGTTGATAATTTACTTTTATGATTTTATCCTTAATGTTTTTGGACATGCTCCAGTTTTCTAGCAGGTAACAATGGTATGAGCATCATTATGATATTTACTAAATTAATGTGCTTCTTTTCTTTGTTGTATGGGTGTTGAAATAACAAAAATGTTGCTGCTTATGGATTTGTTTATGAATTCCTCCATGAAATTGTATTTTGTATTTGGGAAAGTTTGTGAAGCTATATTTTTCATCAAGACATGATTACTTTGAATATGAAATAAAAGAGACATGATTTAGTGCCTCAGATAGGCTGGAAAGATGCTTTGTTCCTTTCATCCTTAATTTTTATTTTGTAATGTGGGGGTCTTTTGTTTTAACTTATAATTCTACAGGCCAAGCGGAAGGAAGCTTGGTTGATTGAGAAGCTGAGAAAATATGATGTACCAAAACCCCCTCCAGAAACATTTGATCCTGAAATATTAACTGAGGAGGAAAGGCATTACCTGAAGCGCACAGGTGACAAAAAGAAACATTATGTTCCAGTCGGGAGACGGGGAGTATTTGGTGGGGTAGTTCTTAATATGCATCTTCACTGGAAGAATCATGAAACAGTAAAGGTTATCTGCAAGCCTTGCAGACCAGGACAAGTGCATGAATATGCTGAAGAGCTTGCTCGACTGAGCAAAGGCATTGTGATTGACATCAAGCCAAATAATACCATCATTTTTTACCGTGGAAAGAACTACGCACAACCGGAAGTAATGTCTCCTCCAAATACATTATCAAAAGCAAAGGTATTTTACGTTGCATTTGTTATTCATTGACTAAATGAGTTTGGTGATAAATATATTACGGTATTTTTGTTGAATTTATAGGGTACTCAGATTATTATGACATTTGTATTAGGATGTGATAAGAGATACTAACTCAATAGTCCTATTTTACTGATACTAGAATCCTAACTTATATGAGAACAAAATCTTTCTGGAGATAAAAGATAATATCCCTGAGAATGGGACATTTCTAAAAAGAATAGATATCAGGGTCCCTAAAAATACGGTGACACAGACATACCCAAAATAAAATAAAATGAAATTTGTTAATTTGTTATACAGATGTCATTGTAAGTATCCCTTGTTGATCCCTTCTACTGACAATTAGAAGTTTAGAAATAATCTCAACTTGAGGTTGAGCTGTAGAGCATGAGTACAAGACTGTGTTATGTATGTTGCAATATTAGAGGGCTGAAATAGTATAGGAATCAAACCCTTTGAAATAAAATAAATTCAAGTTGTTATGGCAATTATCTTTTCTTGATGACCTTAAACTAGGGGATAAGAATGACTACTTTCCTATGTAGTTTTTTAAATATAATTCAGTAATATTTTTAATTAATTGCAGTCAATAGTAATGCCAGGGCTTTGCTCTCTCACATGCCTCATGTACTCTAGTGAATCGCAACTATAATTTTTGTTTTCTATTGAGAGATTAATTTTTTTTTTTATTTTTAATTTAGATAAACTTGTTCTAGTAGACACCGTGTTTGTTTTCTGTGCTTTGACGATTTGGAAAAGTTAAAAATTGCAAAGTGCGGATTCATTGGGTTTTTATTGGGAAACATTGTCTTGAGAAAACACTGGGTTGTATTAGCATAAAGCTTATGGGCTTACGATTTCTATTTTGTTGTGAAAAAATTCCAGGCCTTGGAAAAATATAGGTTTGGACAATCCCTTGAGCATACTAGTCATTTCATTGAAAGGTTGGAGAAAGAGCTTGAAGAGTATCATCAGCACCTTGTAAAGTTTGGGAAAGGGAAAGAGGATACCACCACTCAAGATGTTAGTTTTGGCATATTACTACAATAATGTTTTTTCCTATAAAGAAGAATGACTAAGCTATAAGTTCTTACAATTTTAAAACAGATATCGCTCCAATGACCATTTAATAGAACACATTGTAACGTTGGTGTAGTTATTTTGTCAGGGATTGGAGAAGCGTGACTCTAATTTTGCTGGACGCCAAATGTCGCATAAATGAGGCTCAGACAACCTGATCTTGTTGGCTTTGGAGGAAATGTAAGATTTGTAACCTTCATTATTTTCAAGTGGTTTAAGGTCAGCATAACTTTTGCATGATATATGAAGTGTCCATATTAGGATTGAAATCCTGATGTCACAAAGGAAAAGGTTACTGGTTCATCATAACAATACACGTTATCGTTTTAAATTAATGACAGTATTATTAAGCATGTGATACCTAGGGCTGGGCAAAATAAACCAAACTGCACTGAACTACCAAAAACTGCACTGAACTAAAAAACAGTTCGCATGAACTGCACTGAACTGAAAAACAGTTCAGTTCGTCTGAATTGATACAAATTGAATTGTTTTATGAACTGCACTACATCAGAACTGAACTAAACTATTTTTTAACTGAACTGCACTATTTTTTAACTGAACTGCAATATTCTTGAACTGAACTGCACTAATTTTTAACTTAACTACACTATTTTTGAACCATTTTTGAATCGAATTGCACTGATTTTGAATAAACTTCACAATTTTTTAACTGAATTGTACTATTTTTTAGCCGAATTACATTGATTTTGGACTGAATTACACTATTTTTGAACTGAATTACACTATTTTGAACCAAATTGCACTAATTACATATGATTGTAATACACAATAATAATATAAAGTTTATAATTTGAAAGTGCTTAGGAAATAATACTTGAAATATGCATCATACTTCAATACACCAAAATCAAAATATTTATACATCTTAATACATAGGTTCTCCAGTAGGTTCTCCCATAACCAACATCAAAATGTTAATACATCTTAATACATCTTCAATCATCTAAATTAATTGCACTTGAAGATCCCACTTCGTCTTGAGAAGTTATATTTACCAAAAAAATATATTTTAGGCTTTCATATAAAGTATCAACTAAAAAGTATATAAATTTTCATATAAACTTACCTTACTCAAATTCATGAAGCTCTTTAGGATCCTCGTTAAAAAGTATAGAGAAAGGTGTTCCTCTTATTAACTATAGTTCTTTTAGTATTAAAAAATGGAAAATATCATTTATGATAAAAGAATAAAAAAATAAGTTTCAAATAAAAATAATTAAACCATTTTTAAACATCCCAATCAAATAAAATATTTATTACTTAATACAGATAAAGTAATTATATATGTTATTCTAAATTGCATTTTCCATCCAATCATGTATTAAAAAATATACGGATATTATTAGTTAATCTGAATCAAAATATATTCTGGTTTTATTAATTTGATTTCAAATCATGAAAATCATACCGGTAATAATTTCTGTGATTATGCCTTAAAGTATATATTATATATATATATATATATATATAATAATAATAATAATAATAAAATAAACTTGAGTCAAAATATCAAATCTTAACAAAATATATTTATCGTAATTTCTCAATTATTACAATAACATATTTTATGAATTAAAATTTAAAAAGAAAAAGAATGAACACGTGAATCTTTGCTTCATTAATAAATATAATATATTTAAATTGTGAGTATAAAGAAAGAAAAAAAGGATTAATATGAATATATTATACAGGTTGAGTATATAAAGAAAGAAGTTGAAGCATAAGTGATTATTATTTTTGGCGTGTATTATTATATAAATAAATAATTAAATATATTATTTAGGTAAATAAAAAGGAAAAGTGTTGGTATATATAGAGAGATCGGAGGAGAAAATGCATCGGTGAGCGTGATAGAGTGTGGGCCGTGGGATCTAGAGATTGAGGAGAGAGATCTAACTATAGACTATAGTTCATTGTACTGGTATAAACACTTAACTGTTTCCAGTACAGTATTTTAAACTTTAACTTAAAAGTAGTACAGTTTAATTTTACTATTAATAATTTAGTTATTTTTAGTTTAAAATAATACAGTTAACTTAAGTACAGTTCAGTTAAATTATTTTTATCCGGCCCTAGTGATACCATTAGTTTATTTCCTCATATTTCCTTCATCAGACTGACTAATATGGATTCTCTGTTATTTATTTTTACTGATTGTGTCTTAAAATACCCACTGATTTTGAAGTTGTAAATTATATTAAAAAGTTTTTTAATATTTGTTCAGTAACATTGAACTATGTTAGAATTTTATTTTATTATGAAATTAGAAAAGTAATAATAGTACTTATGTGACATTCTTCTGTATCCCATCGAGTCTTACACTGTGGGAAGTCCATAATTTATTTGGACTCATGATGTTTCACAGATAATAAAAAAGAGTATATATATGCAAATAAAATATATCAAAGTGTGTTATAAATATATATTCAAAAAATAATTATATGCACGAGGACAAAGACGACTATTAGAAGATGCACAAATTTGTACATGCAGGACCTGCTGGCCATTTATGAGCTTGTTTTAGATTTTTGAGTATCAATTTTATTGAATAAGAAGCTAACATTGTAGTAAGAATATTACATTATAGAAATAATATGAGAAGGTGCACAAATTTGTACATGCAGGACCTGCTGGCCATTTATGAGCTTGTTTTAGATTTTTGAGTATCAATTTTATTGAATAAAAAGCTAAAATTGTAGTAAGAATATTACATTATAGAAATAATTTTATAATTACGCTCCCATCTCTAATAAATACAAATATTTCAGCCTTTCCAATTGTATGTTTTATTCAAATACAAAACAATACACTTTATAAAGAAAAATAGAAAATTACAATCAAAATACTAAAATTTTAAATATTATAATAAAACATTAGATTTACTGACGTAATGCTAATATATACAATATATTTATACACAAATTATTGAAGCTGATTCTTATACCAATGATTCTAGCCTTAGAAAACAATGCACGGAAAACAAAAGGTTCAACAATTTTGTTTGGCCGTTGTTATTTATTTTCTAGTCACGTGACTTTGCTACAACCCAAACATGTTGAGTTACTTTTACAAAATCTATATAAAATTTCATTGTTTCAAAAAATAAAAAAAAAATTGTCAAAATTAATATACCACCAGCCATGATTCAAAGAACATAATCCTAAGAAGTAGCAAAATATTGAAAACTGATCCTATGTAGTTAATGCAGCATTTCCAACTTAACTACTGGAATTTAGAATAAAAAAATTAGATGAAGAGAAAACATACAAACAGAGCATTACCTAGAAAAATAAAATAACAAACATTTTTTTTGTTCTTTCAAACTTTGGTAGTCAACATACAAAATGTTGAACACAACATCATCTCATTGATATATATTTCCAAAGCACATGCACTTGCATTGGTCACGGTATAAAGAGAGTGATTGATAGAGAAGGAAGAGATCATTAGAGAAAAAATAGGGTCAACCAACGTGACGTAATAGTATAATAATATCAAACTGGGATTTTTCAGAACATTTGAAGCAAAATGCACAGTTCAGTCAACCAATGGATTTGGCTAGCTATTGCTGTGCTGTGATGCAACCATTTTCGTAATCATCATGCATTCATGCTTCTACTTTGGCGTTGACTTTTATCCTTGTTAAATGAGAACTAGCTACACTACACGTTCATTCACGTTCACTGTTATTGATATTATAAAAAGTTCTAATGATTCACTTACCAGATTTATTAATTTGCAGGAAGTTTTTTTGGGTACACTAAGAAGAAGAAGAAGCTGTGAGATATGGCGGATTCCTCACCATCAAGTTCCACAGTTTCAAGAACTGCCCTTCTTCTTTTGAGGGTCTTAACCTTCATCTTTCTTTTCATTGCACTAATTCTCATTGCTGTAGCCAAACAAACTGATGATAACACCGGGGAAAAAATCAAGTTCAGTGATTTCTATACCTATAGGTAAGTATATTCATTGCATGGTTTATATATATATATCAACCATTCTCTTCATTGTAAAATTCACTAAGAAACGTAAAAGTGAAGAAAAAAAAAAAGGTTACTCTTTTTTGTAAATGCAGATATATGATCTCGACTATAATCATTGGATTTGTGTATAATCTGCTGCAAATGGGGTTCTCAATCTTCACTGTGGTATCAGGAAATCGTGTGTTAAATGGTGATGGTGGTTATCTGTTTGATTTCTTTGGTGACAAGGTACATATTTCATTTCATAACAAGTTATATACATATTCATCAATCTTTTCCTGTAAAATCTGATGTGATTTTAAATTTAAACAAGTTTGCATTGTTAATTTGCATGAACAGATCATATCGTACTTTCTGATTTCTGGTTCATCTGCTGGATTTGGTTTGACAGTAGAGTTGCGAAGAGGTGCACCCTCCAACTCATTTACTGACAAGGCACACGCTTCAGCTAGTCTTCTTCTGATTGGATTTCTGTTCTCTGCCATAGCTTCAACTTTCACTTCCTTTGCTTTGTCAAAGAAAACTAATAGTTAGTTAGCTTAATGCAGAAAAAAAATAGTGATGTTCGTGGATTATAAATTTAAAATTCTTTCTTATTCTCTTCCATGGTTAATCTATGGTTCAATTTCTTTTGTTGGTGTCATTCAATTATGGATTTATTTGTACCTTGTCTATATCTTTTTTGACTGTGTTTCTCTTTCTGAAGATATGAAACAACTGTGTTCTTTGAATTTGAACATAGTGATTTTGTCTTTTTTTACTCTTTTGCTTTTGCTTCTATACTCATCTACTCTCGTTATTAAGTTATTAAATCATGCTGACTTTAATAATCTTCACCTTCACGTTTCGCGAACAAAATAGTATACCATCGTTTTAACTTTTGAACCACACCACATTTTTATATTATTTCTCAAACTGACAAATTTTAAATAAATGTCTTTGAAATTGTTATCTATCAATTGTAGGAAATTTGCTAAATGAGCCAAATTTTCTTTTTAAATTTATTAAAATTTATAAATTTTAAAAGAAATATTACTTATGGATTGTGGGAAAGCATGATTTTATAAGGAAGTAGCATCTAATGAATGATCTGATTTTTGTTTTCAATTGGGATACTTTCAAATACAACTTTGGTAAAAAATAAAAAATAAATTTATGAAATACAAATTCACTTATTTTTAAACTAAAATAATGTCTTTAATCATAACTTCACTTTTTAAGCTGAAATCATACTTGTAAATACAATTTCGCTTTCTTTTAATTAAATTTAAGGATGATTTCTTTTTTTGTAAAATTTTGTTTACAAACTTAACTTAGTTATATAATTATTTTAAGAAAATTATCTATTTTCATAAATTATAAAAAAAAATTACATTACTTTCGTGATTTTTTTAATCCTTAATCTAAAATTCAAAAGGAATACTAGGGTGATAGTAACATATTTTTAGATATCAAAATGACAATTAATAAACTATTATATATATACGAGTTTTAGGTTAAACAACTTAAAATTCCAAGAAGTATACTAGAGTGTTTTGATAATTTCCTCAAATCAAACTCCAAATAATCAAACAAAATGACCTGCAAAATGTTCTTAGCCTTTAGTTCTTTAAAACATATTTCCTTCCTCTCCTTTGTTCAAAGGAATGTAATATAATTATCCTAACTTTTATAAATATATATATATATATATATATATATCAATAAAAAATTTTAACATTGAAGTTTATTACACAGACACTGATTTTTCATATCTGTTTGGTTTCTAATTGAACTTACTATTATAATCTGCATATGATTGCGCTGATAAGATGAAGTGAACGTTGACTAAGGTATTAAATATTTAAAATGTGATTAAAATAAGATAACAAATTATGAATTAAAATTCAACCTCGAAAATATTTAAGAAGGAAAAAAAAAATACACATACGTGGATGCCATAAATAAAGCACATAGAGCCGTCACGTTACATACCATACACTGATTGGGCATTCAAAGGTTTATTGAGAATTAGAGTTTAACGTAAAATATTCTTAAAATGGAGGTCCAAAAGTCGAAAACATCAATAACAGACGCTAAAGGTCAACACTTTGAAAATTTTGGTTTCTACAGAAATACCAACGACTTTAATTCAGAAAATAATTTTAAATTATCTTAATTCCATTAATTAGTGAAAAATTATGTTAAAGACTCACGAATCTGATAGTGTGAATGAAATATTCTGAAATCAATGTCCAGTGGTGTATTATCGACACGCTCTGCCTAATACGGTCAAAGTCAACCAATGTAAAGAAAGCATAGTGTTAAGAATGATATCTAATTAAAATTATATTTTAACTCTCTTTTTACTTTTCTCTTTTATTTTTTGACGCAGTTTAGTGGAAATTATTGATTCTTTCAATAAAATAATATTGATATATTAATCAATGATCTATACTAAATCACCTAAGAAAATAAAAAATTAGAGTCAAAATATGGAATTCATAATATCTATTATCCATATTATCCATCTAAGAAATGTAATGGAGGTTTCGCAGAAAATGATAAGCAAAGTAACGAAAGGTGTGAGATGCCAACAGTTTCAAAGTCAATCATTTACGTTTCATTCGGAATCATTAGGCATCCACTTGTTCTATTGACTTTGTTCTTATCATTCTGAGTAAACGATCAGAATTAGAGTACACGTTGTTCATCATTCTGAGTGTTATAAAAAGGACAAAAGCTGCACCTAAATTATTCGCAGAAACCAGGTTTTTGTTTTGAGATATACTAGGAAAATGCCTGAGATGGTCGTGAATACCACACCCTCCAACTCCTCCACAGCTTCATCAAGAACTGTGCTTCTCCTTCTGAGGGTCTTAACCTCTGTGTTCCTTCTCATTGCTCTCATTCTCATCGCCTTAGTCAAACAAACTGATGCTGATACCGGTGAACAAATCAAGTTTAGCGATTTCTATGCTTATCGGTAAGCATGCAATATTATACTACACTTTCTCATCTATATAACAACACACAGACCCTTTTGACTTTTATAATGCACCGTCGATATAAACATATTTCAAACTGATGATTTTGTAAGGTTGAATTAGATTTAAATTTTCCTTCTTAGTATGATATTAGAATCTATTATAACAAGTTGAATTAGGTTTGAAGTCTATGTCTTGATCGATATGATATTAGAGTTTTGAGTTAAAATCTATTCTAAGAAATTTGTTGTTTGTTAATTCTATTATTCCATCTAGTATCAGATTACTCATTAATGTTTAGTTCAATAATAAATATGTATATACTTTGCGATCCATTCCATAAGGTTGAGTTATATTTATAATCGAGTCTTGACAAAAACATAAGCGAATGTTCTTTCTCTACTGTCTCGGTGAAAGTGAAAAAAACCTTACTGTATTTGTGAATGCAGATATATGATATCGACAATAATCATTGGATTTGCGTATAACCTGTTGCAAATGGCGTTCTCGATCTACACTGTGGTATCAGGAAACCGTGTGTTAAGTGGTAACCGTGGCTATTTGTTTGATTTCTTTGGTGACAAGGTAAATCTCATGTTATAACACTTTTTAATCAAGCTTTTGCAATGATATTTGTAATAATAAATTGTGATTATGATTGTGTTGTTAATTTGTGTGAACAGATAATATCATACTTCATGATTTCGGGTTCAGCCGCTGGATTTGGTTTGACAGTAGAGTTGGGAAGAGGTGTACCCTCGAACTCGTTTACTGACAAAGCAAACGCTTCTGCAAGCCTTCTTCTGATTGGATTTGTGTTCACTGCCATAGCATCAATTTTCACTTCCTTTGCTTTGCCAAAGAAACCTAATTAATTGAATCACAAATTTAATGATATAGTTTGTAATTCTTTCTTATTGTTCCCTTCTCAACTTAGTAATCAGGTTTTGTTCAATTCAATGGATTAGTTCCAACGTTGTTTATCTCTGTTATGTACTTTCACTTCCCAACATACGAAGCAAAATTGTAATTGTTTTTATTTTTCTGAATAGGATGTTTTTTCTTGTTTAATGCGTTTTATATATTTATTTGATAATACATTATATGCATTCTAAGACGTTATATATAAGATTAGATATGTTTTTAATTCATTAACTTTCAGAAAATTTTTATATTAGTTATTTTGAATTTTTGTACCAGTTTAGTCATTTTTTTTCGAGATAGGTGAATTTAGTCATTTTAATCAAATTTTAGTAGATTTATTTGATGTTTCGTATACATTTCAGAATTGTATTTGAGTTGTTTACATTGTTTGATACATTTTTACTTTAATATTAAGTCAAATCTTATTATGAAACGCGCTTGAAATATCAAATAAACTTAACAAAATTTGATTAAAATGACTAAATTTACGCATTTCAAAAGATAAAGGACTAAATTGATCAAAATTTTTGAAATGGATTAATTGCAAAATTTACCGAAAGGTAAGAGATATATGTTTTGAGGAATTATTAGGATAATTAATTTAGTTTTAGTAGTCTACTTTACTAGAAAATATAGATAAATAATTAGAAGTGAAGTAAGGATTGAACATTGACTTCAGTCATGGTGATTTTAACATCAACAACAACTTATTTAATATTAGAGAAAAGAGTCTAAACATGTGAGAAGATTTTTTTTTTTTTTTTTATGTTAATGATTATGATGTTATGTTATATATTAGAAAATAAAATATTTATCACCAAACCAAAAAGTACCAATAAATAAAATACCTACAAAGACATTTTGTCTCTAAATAAGTTGAAACAATAGCAATAATATTAATTGGAATTTATTATAAATATGAAGTTATGAATAGTTGAAACAGGTTATCATATAAATAAGAAACAGAATATTACAAAAACAAAAAAAAAATAGAAGTCGAAGAAATTAATTTTAATTTTTTAAATTAATAATAATCAGAGAGTGTCTATGGTGGACGTTTGTCTTCTGCAAACACCTTCTATTGACACGAGAAAGAGCTTCCCACCGCACCACACCACACCACACGCGCCAGTGTTGCGATTTGGACTCCGACACCGCCCGGAGGTAACCGAATTCGAACCGGAAGTTAGAGAAAGTAACGAAGGAGTTGGGGAATTGATGCGATGATGAAAAACCATGTGCGTTAGGGTTTGCGTTTTGCATTCAATTTCCGAACAATCTTTTAGTTTGAGGAAGGAAGCGCCGGGAGTGGCGTGCGTTTGAAAATGAGCATTGTTCCCAAAGAGACGATCGAAGTTATAGCGCAGAGCATTGGGATAAACACCTTGTCTCCCGATGTCGCTCTCGCCGT
>Ga0214543_1011303_pt1 | contig 12603 bp, 5 predicted proteins | sample CNSS2metaG_FD_160094 | JGI IMG/M metagenome (GOLD analysis project Ga0214543, IMG submission 160094) | Root nodule microbial communities from cowpea collected in UCLA plant growth center, Los Angeles, California, USA - CNSS2 | ecosystem: Host-associated > Plants > Roots > Nodule | place: USA...
AGTAATAAATATTATATATATATTATATATATATATATATATATATATATATATATATATATATATATATATATATTTAAATTTTTGCTTAAATTGTCTTGGATAAATTACTAAATTATTCCCTAAACAATATTATGTCAGACATATTAGTTTCTAAATGTGTATTATATCAATCAAACAAATTCTTAAGTATCATTATATGTTTTGTTCTTTAGTTTAATTTTTTGTAGTTTTTATCCCTATTCTTTGTTTTGAATTAATCTTTTATTGGTTTTTTCTTGTTAAAAAGTATTAAATCATTTTAAACATTCTTCCATTCAAGTCTTCCTGTAAATTTCTTATACATTTCTAAGTTTGGATTATTTAAAATTGATTTTTATCCCAAATCCATTATAAAACCCTAAAAACTAGATAAAAAAATAACAATATTAAAATTTCATGAATGAAAAATTGTTAGAGTATTAAATTTGTTTATTTGTAAAAGTCGAAAGAGAACAAATTACATATAATTTGTATTAAGGAAATGAAAAGAATGATTAAACTCAGTCTTTAATATTTATAACCTAAGAACTAATTTGACTGAAAATACCCATTATAAAGCCATACACATAATTTTCATCACCCAAAAACTAACACAAGTGACTTTCAATAAACTTAGTAGCTTCTGAGGTAAGAGATCCACCAAACTAAAATTGTCAAATGGAAAATTTTCTACTTTGGCATAAAAGTGTCTTGAGAAACGAGATTGTTCCCTCTACGGTGAAAAAAAAAAAATCATAATCATGATCTACCATGTTGTTTAGAGTTTTACTCTAACTACCAATTTAACTTTTACTCAAAGTTTTAGTCATCATACATACAAAACAACAACTAAATTCAAAAACACACATTTTTTTCATTATTATAATGTTCAACTTCTTTGGTATGTTTATGTAAATAGAACCAAATCAAATGTACTAGAATGGAATTCCCATGCTGTCTCAAAAGCTACAAAAGACCTCAACATGCTTTTGGTTTGGTAGTAGAGGAAGAAATCATGTTGACTCATGCTCTATCTGCTTCAACGTTACCACTGCTCTGAAAAAAAGAAAAAATCTCTAAAAAAAAAGTTCTTTTTCTTTCTCTCTCTCACTGTTCACTCTGCTGTGTGCCAAAACCAAAACCATTCACAAGGTGCCACTAATCTGTCAGGTTATTTCAAGATACCATTTTTCTGGTGTTTGGTTCCCAAGAAACTGTTTAGAATAGAATCACGGAACAGTGAGAAGGCCCATTCATTTTCTTCAACCTGTGTCAGCACCACGCTTGTTTTGCATTTTTCTTTTACTTCTAGCGGTTTGTTTCCCTTTTCCTCTCATGAAAAGAGTCCTTTCAGCTTCTTCTTTCATGGGCATATTCTTTTTCACCTTTATTCTGCTCCAACACTGTTTGAGCTGCCAACATTTTTACTTTGTCCATTGGGGGTTTGAGCTTAAAAGGAGTTGGAGAGATATCTAATCATGCAATCTGGGTTTGGTTTGATTTGATTTACCCTTTTGAATTTTTGTTTCTGGGTGCTGGGTTTACCTTAGCGTCAATGTCCCTGTCATAAAAAGTTGAGATTTTTGGATGCTATTTTTGGCTGGTAGCAGGTCAAGGATTATAAGTTTCCTGTCTATAAAACAAAGTGGGATCTGATTTTCTTTTTCTTTCGCCTTTTCTTCTTTTGGTGAAAAATTTGCTTTCACATGTTTGTGGGAATTTGTTATATTTTGACACGGTTGTCATACCTGTTTGTTTTATTTTGTTTCCCTAGTGTTCATTAGTACATGTACTTTATTTGTCTACAGCTATAGTTATGTCTTGAGCAGTGCGTATTCATATATGTATATAGATATGCCTGAATTTGGTAAAACTTTTGATTTGGCATGGGAGTAATGTATTTCTTTTGATTGTGGTAGGATTCTTCATTATTTCACAGCACCTGTGACTTCAATTTGGTTGTACTAATGGAATCTTGGAGTTATGTCCCTGAAGAGAAAGGCTATTTGTTTTCTGATGAAATGGATTTTTCACTTGATGCTTTTATGAGAAGTCGAAGAACATTGGTTGAATGGGACAACAAATCCAACTTTGAGAGAGATGGATTTAATTCAGACAGAGAGGTAGTTAAAAGCATGGAATTTGTGGACTTGGGATTCCCTGACTTGTTGCAGAAGTCTTTTCATGGTAGCCAGCCTCTAGAGACATCAAGCTATGAACTAGATAGTAATTCTAGTAGAAGAGGGAATTCCTCCACACATGTCATTGCTTTGGATTCTACTATGGGGGAAGAAGAATCTGATTCAAAGCATTTAAGTTCTCTAGTTGAAACTAAGACTCATGATTCTTCACTGATTGATCTGAAGCTTGGGAGATTAGCAGATTGTAAAGGTGCAAGCAGTGATAAAGTTGCAAAAGAAGGGTTTACTTTGACATCTATAAATCCAACTACGCTTTCAAAGAGAGCTCGCACTTCCAGCTTATCTGCACAGGCTCCTGTATGTCAAGTCTATGGTTGTAACATGGATCTTAGTTCCTCAAAAGATTACCACAAAAGGCATAAAGTTTGTGATGCTCACTCCAAAACGGCCAAAGTTATTGTAAATGGCCTTGAACAAAGGTTTTGTCAGCAGTGCAGCAGGTATTTTTGGGTTCCTCTGATGGATAGTGAGTTATATATATATTGAAGTTTTAATACTTCTCTTACACTTTGATGGTCAAATTCATACCTTTGTAGGCTCCTTATATTTGTTTAGCCGGTGAGGTACCTCAATCCTGTTGATTAGAAACACATAAAATTTGAGCAAATTATTTGCTAGAAAAATCTCAACTAAAGGTATCAGGGTTGGCAAATATTTAAAATTTTCTTTTCATACAACAAATGTAGTCAAATTGATTTGACAAATGAGAATACATAGTTTATTAAACTACAATCAATCATTTTGTATAACCATATATTGTCTGTCTATTTTAATTTCTAGTAGTAAATTTAACCTGATTGTTACTTATGGATTGAATTACACCATTTGTTTTGTTTTGTAATAATTAGGTTCCATTTGCTAGCCGAGTTCGACGATGGCAAGCGCAGTTGTCGCAGGCGCCTAGCAGGACACAATGAACGCCGGAGGAAACCTCAATTTGATTACATGACTGGTAAACAGCACAAGATTCTTCAATCATATCAAGGTATGAAAATTTATCTGTTAGTTCCTTCATTGGCAATAGATAAGACATAATTATCATTTAAATTTTCAACTTTTAAATCTTCTACTTTATTGTCCAAGTGCAATTTTTGATATTGGTAATTTAATGACGTGTTGTATTATATAGCAGCTTTAGTAGATGCTTTTTGTGTCCAGTTTGTTAAGCACATTCTGTTTTTCAAAAACTTCTGTGGTTTTAACTTCTTTAGCAGAAACACAATTTAAACGAACTATTAGGCATGCAATAGATTGATGATGAAGGGATAATAGGTTTCAGATACAAGGTAGTGATAGTTTTGTTTGATTAAAGATACAGAGAAATCATTCAAGAAAGTTGAGACATCGTAGAATCATAATGTTTAGACAAACACCAATGCTCTAGTATGAAGAACTAGAGGTTTCAAAGAGGCTTGTTAAAAAAGGAATCAAGAAAATTTATAGCACTCTGAAAGAAAGATTAGGAAGAAAATTGCATATTGAAAATCCTTGTTGATTGGTTCTTATTGGGATTTATGTAGCTGATAATTGCTCATGTGTAGCTCAATGTATTTTAACTATTCAGAAATGATATTGATAGGAAGCACTCAATAGAATAACTTGAAAATTAGAATCTTATTTGAAAATTAACATCATGATGTTTATGATGATTTCTGTATGATATCATCTTCGTACTTAAAATACCTACTGGATAAGCAAACATGCCATAACCATGATGAGAAAAATAAAATAGAAATTAAATTCATACCCATTTCTTAAATTTGGGTAGCATACTTCAAATCAAATCTGATAGGATCTATGCAGTATTACAAAAAGTTGAGTTTTTAACAATTTTGAGTGAACTCAATCAAAATTTGCCTAAATTGTGAGCAAATATTGTTCATGTGGCTGCATTTTGTAGCATTTCTATGTCAGGAGACTTTAATAACCATTTTACTTGGGATTTTGGGTGAAGGTAGGGTCTCTGCATATATAACCATGTATTGGAGGGCTTAGAATAAAATGTAATCTTATTGGTGTACATATTTTACTTTGATAAGCTGATGCAACAATATATGAAATTGATAGGTATTATTTTTCCCTTATGTTTTTTGTATTTCTCTTTTAATATATGCTGTATTCTTTGTGATCATATTCCTGAGTTTATGACGCACAAGTTGTATAGTAGAAATCTCTTATTCAATTCTCAAGGGATTACATATAAATAAGTTTTGGCATTTTCTGTTTGTTGCCTCTAGACATAAACTAGATATTTCACGCTTTTTTGGTCACTATTAGTGCAGATATGTCACGAACTTTGTCTGATAGTGTATAACTAAATAATGTTTGTTTGATTCTGTTATAGTTTATTCTTCAATTGTTCTGTTGTATCAAATATCAATTATGGTAATGAAGTCATTTAAAGAAGAAAGCCAAATGTGTCTTCTTTTAACAGTAAGATGCCAATACCATAGGATATTTGGGTCAACTCAAGCCAAGTTGGCTACATTAGCTGCACTGAAAGCTTCTTTTATGCTCCCTGTCCAATGACTTTTTGCCAAAATCAGAGGAGTTTTCAAAAGATGATGATTCAACTCCTTCCATGAACTAAAATAAAACCATTAAATCTTGAAAAGACAAGCCTCAATTTTTTAAACATTTTAGACAAAGGAAGCACTTACATGTTCTTTAAATTATGTTATCTCCTTATATCATGGTCCCGGGGAATGATGTGGACCATTTAACTAATGTTGGCATGTATTTGTTAGAATTTTTTATCCACGAAGTTCAAGCAAAGCATACCAGTATTGAACATGTTTTCTTTATCATTGTAGGACTTTTTACACTCAGCTAATCCTCAGATATCTATATGATTTCATTTGATTCTTAATTAAAACAAGAAAATAATGCTGGAATGTTCTTACAAAATGTATTCTTTAGTCACTGAGAAATATAAGACAAAAATAAATTGTTACTGTTATAATGAATTTGAACAAGATCCTTCTCTAATTTCATCTGATCTCCACAAGTGTTCAAGAAAAGTTTCCTTGTTTTTTCCGTGTTGGATGTTTGTCATTCCTGTCATACCTTTCCAATGGGAAGGGTATATGGACTTACACTACATGCACCAAGAGTCAAGAACTTCTCTTACACTGATTGTGTTATCAGGTACCAAATATCTTGGGTCCTCATTGCAGAACAAACCCCAGTTTCCCTTTCAAAACATATTTCAAAGTGGCATCCTTTTCCCTGGAAAACAGTCTCAGAACTCTCAGAGTGGACGCATCAAACTGGAAGAAGATTCCTTGTACAGTTCCCAACTTGCTGCACCCGTCACACTTGGTCAGGAATTATCAAGCTGTGCTCTCTCTCTTCTGTCAGATCAGTCACAGTATCCCTCACGCCATGCAGCAGGAAATCCATTAGCCGGTGCCCGAATCCTTCACGGCATTCACATTCAAGATAGAGATGACCTAGTTTCCGAAACATCTTTGAGGATAACAAGTTCTGCAGATAAATATGCAGCAAACGAGTCCTTTCCATGCAACACAGCCTCTAAGGAAGTTATCAAGAATCAAACCGCACCATCATTCTCTAATGCAGGCCATGCTCTTCAAGACCATCATGGAGATGCTATTTGCCAACCATCAGATCTGTTCGACATCAAACACAGGCTTTCATCGGAACATGGAGCTACAGTTGATCTGTTCCAGTTGTCCTCACATCTTCAGAGGGTGGAGCAGCAAAGAAATTCTGTTTTGGTGAAGTGGGAAAATGAAGACTACTGTTTCCCAACTGTATGAAAGGCTGCTGCTCATTGTTTAAGCCTTGAACTGTCATTAACATGTCCTTTTTATTGATACCTATGTTGTGATGCTATAACAGTGGCCTTAGTAGTGAGACTGTTCTTGGTGGATTGATTCATTTGTGTAGTATGATATCATTGATGGGTAGGGGAGTGAGGAATATCTTAACTAACAATGGTAGTGGAGAGTGTTTGTAATGAGGAGAAAAAGGAGAGACAAGAAAATCCAACTGTATAGCACAGATACCCCTTGAGCATTTCAAAAAGAGAAAAAAAGAACCATGCTATTTGGGTTTAGCTGTATTAACAGTCGTAATTTATTGGCCTTGAACTGTTGTTATTGACAGTGACACTCATGTTCATATCTTTGAACATGTCTTTTGTGTTGTTTATGAGACATTCAACTTTGTCTATGGACAACAATAGTAGTCTTTATGCACCCACTTCATTTTGTCATATAAACTGTTTTTTATTTTTATTGGAACCTATGTCATGTACATGAGACCTGGCACATATGAATTCTTCTCACCAAAATAAATCTTGATTATATGACTATATAAATTGTTCATAATGATTTTATCTAAAGTTAATCTTAATCATTCATTCATGGATGTTATGGTTAATATTATTTGTTTAATGATAACTATTTTCTCATGATTTATCTACACAAAGTATGAAACAACACTGAAACTAATAGTTGAATTGACAATCTGCAGATTATGTTCATAAGAATAAAAAGTTATATAGTTCGAAATAGTTATTAATCCAAAATAAAGGTGTTGATTTTGGTTAGGTTGTGAGTAAAGGGGTAGATTCAAAGAGAAAGAAGATGCAAAATGGAATCAGGACATTAAAAGTAGATATAATTGAAGTATCTACTTTAGAATTTATTAATTTAAGGTTCAGGTAGTTGGCTCTTGGGTGGTCCAAAGAACAAAGATAATAATGTTTGATTAGTTTATGAAGAATATACATCCATGAAAATCCTTTGAAGAGGGTATCACCTTTTTCAACTTTTACCTTAATTTTTGGGTATATGGTCTCAAAAAGTTTAGGGGGTTCTTGAGCAGGGAAAACTTTATTTTTACAAAAGGAATGGCTATAATTAGAATGATTGTTCCATATTAGGTATAGTTCTAGGTGGTTACACCCTTTTGCCCTAGGGAATCCCCTTTACAGCCTCATCACTTCCCATAAGAAATTAGCTTAGATCAAACTACCAATAATAAAGTAATGAAGCAAATTCCCAGAAGCAACACCCATTTTAAATTTGCATGGAATAATGCAACTTGCACTTCATGTAATGGATTCCATCATTACAAAGCACATATTAGTTGCAAGATAGAATCATCTTCGTAAAATATTCTAAGCACCATGTTCACGTGTGAAGACTCTTCTTCACATATACCTACCAGAGAGTTTCAATAATATTATAATATGCTTCTTCTTCTCTCTGCTATCATCTTATTATATATAATTCACATTGTCTAGTAGGGTTTCAAACTCCACACGCATTATACAAAACCTTCAACTTCAAACAAAACAAAACAAAACAATCATTTTTTTATTCTGTTTCTTTTTCTTTATACAAGAAACTCTTTTCTTTCCTGTTATTTGTCTTTTAAGAAGCATTTGCAGGATTTCTTTTTTATTATATTTGAGAATCTTGGACTTTCAGAATCGTCAATAGTATTGCGTGTACTCTCATTTCTGGTGATAGTTAAAATGTGGTTTCATAATTATAAACATCTTAAGCTATTTACAGATTTTTTTTTTTATGAATCAAAGATTTTCATTTATTGCAATTTTTTTTTCCAGCGTGTATATTTTTTTACCCAGAAATAATCTTTAAGTGAGATAAATCATTAGAGCATTCACAGTACATACATAGATAATTTGCTTATCTTAATTTTTAAGAATCTTTCAATGTAAAATATTATATACAAAAACTCATTGCAATGTTAATAAACTGAGTACTTTACTTAATTTTGTAAGTCTTAAAATGAATTCCATATTTTCTCTATTAATTTCTCTCCTTCAAAATATGCTTTTTCTTAATAATATCACATCATTCATTCTGTTGGAAAATATTATTGAACGCTATTATTTGACTTTAGACAGTCTTTATAAGCAACTACATCGAGGATGGTTTTAAATATATTAATTTAAAGAACTGTTATTATGTTTTTAATGTGTGTACGTGAACATTTATTATTTAAATCAAATTTCATTAGTTTTGTATAATGATAAATTTTGAAAATATTTTATTAAACATGACAAGGGCAACTTTTACTCTTTCGTGCCCACCAAAGAAATTAAAATATGAAGTTTTTATTCTTTTTGTAGGTTGATTATTTATTTCAATTAAAGAAAATTATATCTTTTTTAAAATATGAAAGAAATGTAGACTAAGACTTTTGTAGCAACAAGTATTAATAACGGAACATTTAAATTAGTTTAAAACACACATTAGTTACTTATTTTTATTTAATTGTATCAATTCAGTTATAATATATTTTTTTTGGGTCAGGTCCAAATTTTCGTAAATTGTATTTAAATTAATCTTGTTGATGACATTTAAAGAATAAATGGTAATAAACGATGATGATGGTCACGTGTCACTTCATGATTTTTTTGTTTTTAATTATTTTTAATTTTGGAAAAAATGTCCAAATGTCCACCCACTAGTGTATCATGCGTTAGAATCAATGATTTATATTCAATTTAGTTTCTATACTCATTATTTTTGTTTAATCTCATCCTATTTTTTTTAAATGGAGCAATTTTGTCCTTCTCCAAATTGAGACCAAATTTAATTTTTATATAAAATTTATATTGTGAATTTTAATAAAAAAATCATTATAACTTTTATAATAATTAAATTTGGTCTCAATCTGGAGATGAAAAAAATTGCTCCATTTAAAAAAATGTGACTAAATTGAACAAAAATTAGATCTGTCAAAACGGGTAACTCGGCTCGGCCTGACTCGACCCATCATGGGTTGACCATTTAGTGAGTTAACCCAACTCGGTTCACTTATTAGTGAGCCAAAAAAATTTGAACTCGGTCCGACCCACCATAAGTTGATTCACTGACTCATTTAATTAAATATATATATATATATATATATATATTTTTTCTTTTTTTTCTTCAACCTAAAAAAAATTACAATTCTGATTAAAATATAAATAAACTTCAATAAAATCCAAATGCAATCAAAAGGATGTTAAACTCCAACTACAAACCAAAATCACAAAAATATCAATGTGTGGTCCTTTATTTGCTAGTTGGTGAGCCAACTCGACTTACCCCGGGTTCAACCTGGGAGAGCTGGGTTCTAGGTGGGCCGGGTAAAAAATTAATTCGTATTAAAATTCGTAAAAAATTTTTAACCTAACCCAGCCCGAACCCGTGGTGGGCCGGGTTGGCTCGTGGGTTCCAACCCATTTTGACAACTCTAACAAAAATAATAAATATAAGGATCAAATTGAATACAAAAAGATTGATTTTGACAAGTGGCATGTTGTTGGTTGACACATGGACATTTTTTCAAAAAAAAAAACTACGAAGTGACACAATCACTATTCATTACCGTCAATAATTTAAACATAGTTAGAAAAAAGGGAGCAAATTGAACAAAAGTATCAAAAATTGGACCTCATTGATCAAACAAAAATATTAGAACTAAATTGACAAAATTGAACGAAAATAGGGACCAAGTGTATATTTCAACATTTAAATTAAAAAAAAAATGTTAATAACCTAATTTTTATAAATGAATATCAAAATAGTTAAGGTTAATTAATCTAGGTAATCATTGGTTCAATCTCAGTATAGTTGAAAATATAGGTTTTTAAATGTCATCTAAATTAAACTTTGTTCACTTAATGTGTAAGTTAGATGAGTTTGGATGGAGTTTGAGGTAAGTTTATGTAACACACCAATAATATTTCTTTATTATTATTATTATTATTTCATTATAGTTATTTATTACTTTTAATTATGTTGATCGATGTAAAATGATCTTTAAAATTTTCATTAAAAATTTTGCTTAAAAATAATTGATAATAGGAGAAAATTGAGTGCAATTGGTAATGAACACCAAAAATAACAAAAATCCAAGATAATGGGAGAAAAAAACTCAAGATCACACAATAAATTTTATATTGCTTCGATCTTTCTGAATCTACATTTAGTTGATCCAAATAATTTGAGCTAGATCTTTTACTAGAAAACTTGATTTATCCAATTATAAGAGCATCTATACAAATAAAACAAGAAAACTAAAAATAATTCTTGAAACATCCTTCAAGAAGCTCTACACTAGGTAAAGAAAACACTCAATTACCTACACACACCAAAACACTAATGCAAGATTTTCAATTAAGATTACAAGAAAAGGACAAATATCACCCGATATGTAACAAACATTACAAAAGATCAACCAATAGCATGATCAACCTTGATGAACCTGTTAGGAACAAAGCAATAAAGGAAAGAATAAAGGAGAGAAAAATAGACACAGAGAATTTAACGTGGTTTGGCGTACAATGTGTATGCCTACGTCCACGACTACACTAGGAAGTATTTGTATTTCTGGTGTATCTTAAAGCTTTACATAGAGTCTCTTATATAGTAAAATAGAGAACCACATCTCACTATTCTAAGCGATGTGGGACTAAATCAAGCACCATACTTCTAACACATTCAACTTGCAAACCTCATAACGGATCTTCTTAGCGAAGAGTCTCCTTTGCCTCTTCTCCTTGTATCTCTGAACACTTGTCTCTCTCTACCCGAACTTCCAACCATTTTCTTCCTTCACATTTTTCTTGTTTGCCCCACAGTCTTAAATAACATTCCATGGCTTCCCAACCACACCATTGTGCTAACCATCCCATGCAACCTGTTAAAAAATAAAACAATTTTATGTACTTATCAAAACTAGTTAATAATTTATGTTTTCATCCATTTCTCCCTTTCTCCCTTTACATTACCTATATGATGAAGTGGCATCACAATTAAACAGAAGCAATCAAATAATAGCACAATAAAAATGAGTAAGGAATAATACCTTCATCTTAGACTATTTCTCAGCATTCAACTTGCAAACCTCATAACGGATCTTCTTAGCGAAGAGTCTCCTTTGCCTCTTCTCCTTGTATCTCTGAACACTTGTCTCTCTCTACCCAAACTTCCAACCATTTTCTTCCTTCACATTTTTCTTGTTTGCCCCACAGTCTTAAATAACATTCCATGGGTTCCTAACCACACCATTGTCCTAACCATCCCATGCAACATGTTAAAAAATGAACTCATGAGTTTAATTATTTGAACAATTACTCTAATCCCTACCCTTTACATTTGTATCTTCTTTCAATTTGTGGTCATCGTCTACCTTTCTGAGGTTAAATATTTATTCACTAATGATGACTGATAAAATAAAAGGACTGATGTACTATCATGTTTTTTTTAAATGATGTTATATTGTTTCTGGTATTTACGAAATTTTCACCGTATTTTCTATTACATCATTTCCTTAACAAGTGATGTTATATCTTATTATTATATCCACATTTTGCATTAATGATGATAAGTTGTCAAATTCATTCTCACGAAACTCTCTTCTAAATCATTTGGAACTAACTCACGTCCTATTACACAACTTAGTGAATAGATGCAACAAAGATGAATGAAAATAGAGAAATACAAAGACAGACCAATATATAGTAAATTATGTCTACACTAAGCTCCAAAAAATATTTATGAGATTTTTGCTCGTTCTATAATCAGATTTGGATAGTTAAAGCATTATCATCAACACAACATTTCGTTTGAAGATTAATACTCAATTAGGTCACAACAAAGGACAACTTGCTAAAAAAGGGGAATTTAAGTAGATAATTGTGTCCTTAATGTAGGAGCAGCGATGAAAATATAAGTCATATATTTTTCAAATGAAAAATATCAACTGAAGTAGCATGTGCTACAAATGGGCTGACATAACTTCTTTGATTCATAACTAGGCAAAGTAAAATTACCAACAATTTAGTATACCGGTAGTAAGTAACAAAGGTAACAAGGCATGAATGTGTATTTGAGTAACTAAATTTGGAATATATGGAGGCATATAGGAAATAGGTGATCTTTATGAATGAGCGGCTAAATATTGAAAAGATTTTTAGTTTGACCATGGCTACAAAACAAGTTTCGAAAGTAATCATTTAATATTCAGAATGGTGTCTTTGTTCCCTCAATTGCATATGCTCTTTGTCTATATAAAATTGTTATAAGAAAAAATAAATCACCTATATGCTAAATGAGATACTCAATTGTTGAAGAAAAATAAATCAATGGGCAAATCATGTGACCCGCACAATAGTTTGGAGGAGAATTGTGCAAAGAATACTTAAAGAAGCTTAGGAGGACTACCGAAGTACAAGAATTAGTCAATCCTACTATTGTTGTGTATAAGGCAAAGAGAAAGGGAGAAGGATTCACATGAAAACAATACCTTCTCATTTCTTTAATATCGCTTTGTATATGGGATGAAACACCTAAAGTATTTCCTTTATATTCACTATTATATATATATA
>Ga0214543_1011304_pt1 | contig 12603 bp, 5 predicted proteins | sample CNSS2metaG_FD_160094 | JGI IMG/M metagenome (GOLD analysis project Ga0214543, IMG submission 160094) | Root nodule microbial communities from cowpea collected in UCLA plant growth center, Los Angeles, California, USA - CNSS2 | ecosystem: Host-associated > Plants > Roots > Nodule | place: USA...
TAGATGATTTTGTATACGAGAATCGAATCTTCAAACTAGGTTAAAGACAGAAGATTATCATTAAACAGTAACACTCCATTGTCTTCGAAATACCAGATAGAGCCCAGAGACTTTTTTTTTTTTTTTCTTATTTTCTGATCTCTTCGCTCTCTTTTTGCATGGACTATTATAATTTTTCATATAGACCAAAATTTTTTAACTGGGTCCAGGTAAACCGAAACCTATAAACTTATGAGCATCAACTTGCATAAAGGAATTAACAAACGGTTCAATGAAGAAAGGCAAGATGTTTGTGACCACTGCAGCACAGTGTGAATCGCTATTGCGAAAATTTTCATCTTTGCAATCCTTTCCCGAAACCAGAAAGCTGCACGCACTCATGCTCACCCTTGGTCTATTCTCCTCCTCCGACCTTTGCTCTAAGCTTGCCACAACATACGCGCAATGCCACCACGCATCCTATGCATTCTACCTGTTTAATAAATTGCCTCAACCGAGTTTGTTCTCCTGGAATGCTATGATGAGGATGTATGTCCAAATTGGGCGCCCCCTTGACGCCCTCAACTTATTTGTTGAAATGCTTGACTCGGGTCAGACCTTGCCTGACAAATTCACTTACCCGGTTGTTATCAAGGCTTGTGGCGACTTGTCTTTGATTGATGTGGGCGTTGGAGTTCATGGGCAGGCCTGTAAGTTTGGTTTCGATTCTGACACATTCGTCCAGAACACTTTGTTGGCAATGTATATGAATGCTGGGGAGAAAGAAACAGCCCAGCTGGTTTTTGACTTGATGCAGGAACGGACTGTGATTTCTTGGAATACCATGATAAATGGGTACATTCGGAATAACTGTGCCGAGGATGCACTGAGGGTTTATGATAGAATGATGGATGAGGGTGTGGAGCCTGATTGTGTAACCGTGGTTTCAGTATTGCCTGCTTGTGGGCTTTTGAAAAATGTGGAGGTTGGGAGGAAGGTTCACCGGTTGGTTCAGGAAAGAGGATTTTGGGGAAATATTGTAGTTAGGAATGCGTTGCTGGACATGTATGTTAAGTGTGCTAAGATGAAAGAAGCACGCGTGTTAGCGAATCAGATGGATGAGAAAGATGTAGTAACATGGACAACTTTGATTAATGGATACATTCTGAATGGGGATGCCAGAAGTGCTTTAATGCTTTGTCGCATGATGCAGTGTGAAGGAGTGAAACCTAATTCTGTAAGTATAGCTTCTTTACTATCAGCATGTGGCAGTTTGGTTTATTTGAAACATGGCAAGTGCCTCCATGCATGGGCAATAAGGCAAAAGCTCGAGTCTGAGGTCATTGTGGAAACTGCCTTGATTGATATGTATGCCAAATGTAATCACGGCAACCTCAGTTATAAAGTGTTTATGGGAACCTCTAAGAAGAGAACGGCCCCATGGAATGCTCTTCTATCTGGGTTCATACAAAATAAGCTTGCAGGAGAAGCAATAAAACTCTTCAAGCAAATGTTAGTGAAAGGTGTACAACCTGACAATGCAACCTGTAATAGTCTTCTTCCTGCATATGCTATTCTTGCCGATCTCCTACAGGCAATGAACATTCATTGTTACCTTATAAAATCTGGATTTCTTTACAGACTTGAAGTAGCAAGTATTCTAGTCGATATATACTCAAAGTGTGGAAGTTTAGGATATGCTCACCAGATTTTTAATATAATTCCTCTAAAGGACAAGGATATTATTATATGGAGTTCAATAATTGCTGCATATGGAAAGCATGGGCATGGCAAAATGGCGGTGAAACTTTTCAATCAGATGGTACAATCTGGAGTAAAACCAAATCAAGTCACCGTCACCTGTGTTCTGCAGGCTTGCAGCCATGCCGGTTTGGTTGACGAGGGTTTTTCTTTGTTCAAATTTATCCTCAAGCAACAGCAAATTATTCCCCATGTTGATCATTATACTTGCATTATCGATCTTCTTGGACGTGCTGGTAGACTGAACGATGCATATAGCCTTATTAGATCAATGCCTATAATCCCTAACCATGCTGTATGGGGTGCACTACTTGGAGCTTGCGTGATTCATGAGAATGTTGAACTTGGAGAGGTAGCTGCTAGGTGGACTTTTGAGCTCGAGCCTGAAAACACCGGTAATTATGTTTTGTTGGCAAAACTTTATGCTTCTGTAGGAAGATGGAAAGATGCAGAGAAGGTTAGAGATATCATGGCAAATGAGGTGGGACTAAGAAAACTACCTGCTCACAGTTTAGTCGAGGTTAGAGATATGTGAAACGAACGTGGTCATTTGGACTACAATGCACAACCAATAAAACTCTGTTCCAAATGATAGTCGTCATTATTGGCGTAGTTATGAAGAGCCTACAAAACGTGAAAGGTTCCTCTATAGAGGTGGAAATACCTACTTCTTGTCATTATCCTAATTATGATGGACAGAAATGTCTTTGCTTCCATAATGTCTCAGCACGCAGAGTTCAACAAAGAGATTTTGGCCAATTTCCTTGATGCATGTCTGTTGAGGGCACAATGGCCCCTACCAAAAAGTGCAGAATTTCTAGGGATTTCAGACACATTCATCATCACCTAAAAACTAACAAGCTTCCCAGTTGCCATGTTTGTGGTATAACAGAGACAGTTTTGAGTTATTCATAATTTTGTCTTTTGCAATGGCTGTCTGGTTGTTGTGGATCCCTTAGACTGGCCACTACAACTCATTCTCTCATTTTCTTGGTAAGTAATTTAATGGTTATAAATTAAATTATATCTTCTGTTCTTGAAGTTTTGTTCTTTGCAGCAAGATGGCAAGGATGACACTGACTGGGGAAAGAGGCAGTGGATCTTGGTCGGTGGTGCCACCTATTCTTATATTTTATGCAACCGCTTGTTGGCTATGTTGATCATGATCAACATAATGACTTTGCTTGCTTCCGATGCATCTGTGCATTTTGTTTAATGGCTCTGTCTCTATGAAGACTTAGATACTGCCGTCAATATGTAACTCGTAAGTTCAACGTTGGTCAACTCGACCATGTTTTAGTTATTTCATTATTAAGTAATCTGATTAACTTAAGTGACTGCTTATATCTTTAGCTTGTGCTGATATGTATACGTATGATATTCAGAGCCTTTTTAAACTTTCATTAGTTTATCATTAATGAAAAATATTGGCAACCTACTATTAATATTTTGTTAATTCACGGAATTAAATTATTTATCAACAGTTTTTTGTTAGTTAACAAAAATATTAAAATCATGCATTACTAGTATGCTTATATGTTTATTATAGTTTGTCCTCTTTTATCCGTGGAGCCTCAACAACTTGCATACAAATAATACAGACTGCCTCAACTCATGTTGTATGACCATTTCATGTCATAGATAGCTGATTAGTTTTCTCTGACAAATTTAACTGTTCATACCATACCTCCATTCTATCTTTTTTCAGATTTGATTCTTATTGTTTTTAGTTCTATATTTTGGCTGTATCTTGTTTTTCTTACTAGGATATCAATCCCACAATCTCAGATATTTGTTTCCAATAATATACAGTTCTTATTTCTAAATTTATCCAATTAGTATATATATATATATATATATATATATCTATATATATATATATATATATATATATATATTATATATATATATATATATATATATATATATATATATATATATATATATATATATATATATGAGATTTATAATTATTTTTCCAAGTTCACAAATATACATCATCGTCCATTCATAAATTTTGAATGGTTAAAAATGCTGCTAGCAAGGCTTACCTGCTAATTAATTTTAACTAGTCGTTATTTTGAGGTGATAAAGAGATCATCGGTGTAGCAGAGATACTTAACAAACTATGTCTCTAACTTCAATCCTCTCATGTTGCAGGTGTTATTTTGCTAAACTATGGCAGGTAAAAGAAGCTAGGTTCTAACCCAAAACTGTGTTCCATCTTAAATAATTGGGGCCATTATCAAACTATTCTGAAAAGAAAAGGTGGAGCTGAAAAACATTCATCTAACAATTCTGTAGTAGTAACACATATCTTTGATATAGGTCTTGTCTCTTTCCCTTGTTTATTTTGAAGACTATCAAATCACAAAGCCCAACCAAAGGTTGGTGCAGAGAGTTTATTTATCTCAGTGTTCCACATGTAGACTGTTCTACTGAGCAAGGGTTATATAACAATGATACAAAAGAGGGAAAATGTTACAGGCTTAATAAGTTAACAAAAGTAGCTTTTAGTTTTATAAATTAGTGAAATAATCTTATTTATCAAATATTTTAGTTTGATCAATCAAGTTTATCAGCCAATGAAAAATGTTAAAATTATTCTATTTTGTGTGTAAACTCAAGTTTATAAAAGTGACTTTAAGATTGTACAAAATATATTTATTTTTTAGTTTTCATCGAAAAACATTACTATTCTGTTTGGTTAAAAAAAGGAAGTAAAGGCTTAAGAGAATTGAACAAATGGAAAACACTTGATGTAGAATTTAGTACGAAAGTTAATGCATATACTTGCTTTTTCCACTATTTCTTAATAACGAATAATTTTAAATATGGCTTTAACTATAATGGTTATAATTAGTAATTTTACCTGCATGATTATTGGTAAAAGTTTTGCAATACTAGTTTTTTCCGCTATTAGTTAATTAAGAGTAATTCTAGATGCCTTTAATTATAAAACTTAAACATATTAATAATTTCACTGTATAAAATATTAAAGACAATTTTGATCCGATGAATACATTTTAAATAAAATTTATTTCTTATAATTATTCTTTGCTCTATATTTATTTTTACACTCAATAAATTGGATGACCCCGCCTCTTCAAATTTATTTTTTACTAATTCAAAATCAATTTCAAATTTACATTTTCAATATATAAATTTCAATTATAAAAAATTAATGAAAATTAAATATTTATATATAATCATTTTAAGTATCATAAACAATTTATATCATAAAACAATTTTTAACTAATTTCTTCATAAAAAGTACCAACATTTAGAGAGAAAAGATAAAAAAAATATTTACATAAAAAGACAAGAAAAAAAAAATCTAAAATCAATCACAGCCAATTGAAAAATAACATTCTAAAATAATTTCCACAAAAAATCTATTTTAATTCAAATTCACAGTTTTTTTTTTACTTTAAAATACACATAATTTCGTTTTTATTTTAATGTAAATACAAATAGTGATATACTTACATTAATATATTTCTCGTCAAAATCCGTTCTTCTTTTCCGAAGTATATGCCCATTTGCATTTATAATATTTTGAACATTACTCTGGTAATTAAATAAACATACAAAGTAGGGACTTGAATAATATTTTTTGACCAATAATATTATTTTAAAATTTGAGAATTTACATTGTCACCTGATGACAAAATGATCCATGAGCTGAGCTAAAAAAAATTGGAAACAAAAATGTTGACCTTCAAAATAATCCAGGTACAGTTAGCTTGTTACGCACGTCGGTATATTTTTATCGCGATTAATTAAAACTTACGACATGTCTTGCATAAGAAAGCACAAATATTAAACTAACACATTATATCTAAATTTCAAGTAAATGAAATACAAGAACAAAAGTAACATTACTCATTCTAAAGAGAACGACTCTGCCACATTTTACAGGTCCAAAAGTGCATCACTCCACAACACGAAAACTATATGGCTGCTTGGCAAAAAGAAGAATTAGCCTGAAGTCTTTAATCAGCAAATTACTTGGTGACTCGGTAAGCCTGCAAAGCAAAATCAAGTTTAGTGTGTGTATGTATAACACCCAAATGATTGTATGAAGTATTTTAAATTTAAAACAAGGCTCACCTTGACCCTCTTCAGTAGCTCTTTGGCATTGCTGTCCTTCTTGAAGTGTTCCCTTACAGGCTGTGCATAGTCCAAAAAAAAATCATTGAGTTTATGCCACAAACTAGAAAAGAAGAACAAAATGGAAAAGAAAAAAACCTTGAGTTCTATAAATTATATGCTATAGCGATAGTCTGGCGTTGTACAAGCTCACAATCAATAGAGAGAACATGCTATCGGCACCATTAGGATATAATATACAGAGCCAGCCTAAACATGAGGGTAGCAGCTCTGGAGTCTAATTATCAGTTTCTCTCCAATGTTGAATAAAATTAATAGAAAGAAGAATATACCTAGGCTAATAATTGAAGCATATGTAAGAATCCATTTAAGCCCAAAGTAAAAACTTTGTATACATAAATGGAGAAAGCTGAATTAAACAGATGTTATAGTCTTGATTTACTTGGAGAAGCTGATGGATTAAACAGTGAGAATTATTTTAACCACCACATTGGTATTTGCAGATTGACACCTTGTTAAATTTTCAAAACCATAAAATTATTAATATACTAACCAATATGAAAATAGGATTATGAAATTAAATAGACTTTCACTATATATGTACCAAACCCTTCTAAAGCACTGTTCCAAAGCATTGTAAGAATACTACAACCTAGAATACAAAACGGAAATTGGGATTTTAGAACTAGAAAATTGAAAATACAACACATTAACATTAACATAATAAAAAATCATCACCTCCAGAATTTTATTCAATGACTTCGACAATGCTGGCTTGAGGTCAGCAGGATGTAGCTCTCCATTTTCATAGTCTGCAATAAGCTCTTCGTAGCTTTTGAATGTCCTAGATTGGATGGAAGTATGAACACAAATCAACCAAACCATTGTGCAGAAGAAAAGATAAAAATAATTATAAAACTAACTAAAAAGTAAACAAAATGATCCAAGAAACTGCTACTTTAAAGACATGTTAAGCTCAAGCAGATGAAATAGCATAACTTACTTATTCCCACCATTATCTGCACTACGCTCCACTGTGAACTCATTAAACCAGGGTAAGATAAGGTATTTAATGTACTCCAGGCATGGGTTTCCTTCCACAACCTTTGGCGGGCAATACGCCTTTTTTATTTTCACATTCACTTCAGCCTATATCCAAATATAAAATTAAAAAGACACAATAAGTTTAATTTTAAAAGTAAAGGGAAAATACAAATTAAAGGAAACATCGAAAAAACATATTTATCATTAAGGAAAATAGTTAAATCTTGTCATAAAAAGCAGAACGATATATTTCTTCATACTAAATTTTATTCCCTTTTTATATTTTCACAATTTTTTTCAATATGAAAAAATCATTAGCCATCCTATATGAGCAGAACAAAATGCAACTAGATACGAAAATTGATAGGCCTTTGTACCAAAGAAACATATTTGATGGCACAGTTAGTATCTTACCTCCTCGTCTTCCATGTAAACAGAAGATGATGGGTCACTTTTTGACATCTTTTCCTGCCCTTGCTGCAGACCAGGTAACATGTCTGCAAATCACCGGTAAAACACAGTTAGCCAGAGACACAACTTAAACATACACTATTAAAAAGGAAGTTCGATGAATACGGTGTGACAAGATAATGGGCTTGTTCTTCCTCTTAATGTCATCACAATATTCTCTAGCAAGTACGTTCACTTTCCGCTGATCCATTCCCAGTTGGCAGATGTCAGCCTATTTGCAAAAAGAAACATCTATGCATTATTCGCTATTATTTTTTAAGCAACTTGACAACTAGTTTCAGAGGCTAGGACATAAGTAACAACATAATATCTGAATATGCAAAGATTAGAAACCCAATAACAGCACAGTTGAGTTTCAGAGAAGAGATCATCGATATTTGGTAGAAATAATTAACACACTAACACGATTTCCATTTCTAATGCTAACATTGTAAGAATGACAAATCTATTTTTCCAACGAGTTCTCTACAGTTAACTAACATCCATTGTGAGCTTATAAGGTAATGTAGAATACTGATAACAAATATGATGCACAAATATAATACACGTACCGGATACGTATAACACGTATCAAATCTTATTATTTTGAAAGTAATAAAATACAATACGTGATATATACATATTGAAAAATGTATAAAATTTTTAAAATCATGATAAATATATGATTGCTATTGTGTGAATACAAATTAAAATTAAATGTAATAAACTTTGTCAATATAAATTATAAACTATTTCATCATAAAAATATTATCGCATTATAAATTAGATACTTCATTAATAAATACATGAACTAATCGATGCAAGCACAAACCCACCTTGAGGAAAAATATGTCCGCACACTGCATGCATGGATAGAATATCTGAGCAGCAGTCAATTCGTCCTGTTCACTTCGTCCCATTATTTGGCTACACCTATAATTCACAAAATTAAAAGACAGAACATCATTTCCAGTCCAAAGCCACCATTTACAAGAATAAACAGAAAGGCATTTTAAAAAGTGAAAGGAACCTGATAATCCTTTTTAGATTGTTCTTCTGAGCTATATCCAACACAAGAGGCCAGTACTCATCAGCTCTGGCGTTAATCTCCTTCGAAGACCACAGAAACTCAACTTTCCCTCCCTCGACATCCATCCCAACAGCTTTCCAAATCTCAATCAAATAACGACCAACCGTCTCAATTTTCTTCAAATCCCCTCCCATCTTATTGTTGAGCTTCGCAAACCAATCAGCAATCCATATTTTGACACGGCAACCGGCAGATGTGAGCTTATTCACACTGATTGCTTTCATGACACCCTAAAATAATAACATACAATAACAAAAAGAAACAACAATTACGCAAGCCACACCACACTACACCTCATTCAAAAAATTCCAAAGCCTTCACCTTAGAACTCAAGTAATCAACTACTCACAATCAATAAACTCTTTTTTAATATATATTTTTGTTTCCATTCTGTAAAAGTATATAATAGAAATATTAAAAAATATACGAGAATATATATTCACGGACCTGAGCAATGTGCATGCGTCCGGAGGGTTCGAAGCCATCGTAGCAAACGGGTTCGGGCTTTTTGGTGAGGAGGTTAAGGAGTTCGTCTTCCTGAATGCATTCTTCTCCGACGCTCCTCACAATCTTAAACTTCTCTTCGGGAGTCAATCTGCGACCAAAATTAAAAAAAAAAAAAGAGAAATCCGAACCCTAAGACAGAAATGGAGAGAGAGTAAAAGCGGGGAAGAAACTTACTGAGGTGTGGAATTGGAGGATTGAGGGGTCTGAGAATCTGAGACGGACAAGGATTCGAGGGCTTCAGAGGGTGGTTGTTCCATCTCTGCAAGTCAACGCCACAAATGGAGTTTCGATTCGAAAGAGATGAATACTATGCGGCCGCTCTCCGAAGGAAGAAGACTCAACGAATATGGTGGGTGGGTGCTATCTATACACTCGTTTCTTTAATTTTATTTCTTTTTTGACATATCATTATTTTTACTGCTAGTATGATCTGCACGATTTTAATATTCCAATTAATTTTTTTTTAATTGTCTTAAAACTGAGTTAAAAATTTTGTTTCAACTCTAAATTTACCAAATAAATTTATTTTGAAAATTGCATTCAAAAAATAAATATTCGTAATAATGATTACAAACGGACCTTTAAACATATGTTTTTTTAATTAGTCAAAATTGACATTTTTTATTCATTTTATTAAACTTTAATAAAGTGACACTTTTTGTTTTTAAAATTTTTCTTTAAATTTTTTCTTATACAATTTTCCGAATATTTGATATTAGAACTTTTCTCACCAATATTTTTCTCAGATTAAACCTTTTTATCTTGACACGCCAAACAAATTTATCTTTCTTTAAATAAATTATATTTTTAGCCAATTTCAAATTAAGTTCAACTGTTAAACATATTTTTATTTTCATAAATTTTCATAAATGCTTTAAAGAGTTTTATATATTGAACTAACTCAAGTTGGTGTAAGCAGTAAAACACTCATGTGATTTAAGATATTAGAATTGTGATTTTCATTTCTATGAAGAGAGTAACACCATCTTCAAGATAGTACTTTTTAATATACAGTTCATTAGAGAAAAATTAGAAAAAATACGATAATGAAATCGTTTTTCAATGGTTATATAGTTGGACACCAACCAAATTGATCTGTTTGCTATTAAATTCAACATTTTTTACATTTTTTAAACTGTCATTGTCATTATTATATAAGTTATACAAATAATCTTTTTAATTTATATTAAAAATAAATTTGAATAAAATAAAGAAATATTAGTTCAATAGGAACCTTTATGAAAAAGTTCATATTATAAGATTATAAGTTAGTTCATATATGATAGACTAGTTTTTCCAGGGAAGTCATAAACTCTTATAAATTTCAAGATAATATACTAATTTATTGAATTAGATAATATTTGATAAGTTTGATTTACAAACTGGATGATAAATGTAAAATTACATAAAAACATACAAAAGTATAAACTTTATTATATTAAATTTTGTATTTTATAAAAAAAAAATATTTGTATGTAATTATAATTTTGTTTTTTTCTAAATAATTCAATTTTTAATGTTTTTATTTAGTTTTTAAATTTACATATTTTTTATTTGAATAAATAAAAAAACATTAAGTTAACTACTAGCTAATCAAAAATAGTTTATATGATATATATTACAAATTTTAATATCAAAGTACTAGAAAATAACTTCAAACACAAATCCTAGTAATTAGAATATTAAATTTATCGACTGGTAACTTTGTCCCGACGTTTTAAGTTTGGCTGAGAATATTATTTTGAACAAAAATATTTCAATTCTTAAAATAAAAACCAAATCTTTTTAAAGTTGTTTTTTTTTTCTAATTTCAATTTTGCATTACCCCTTTTTATTTGCATCTTCCATTCCTACTCTAAATAACAACGATTTAAAATTGTGTCAAAAGAGTTTTAAAAAACTAAACAAAACCAACTACTTGCTTCTTGAGAGCTAACTAATAGAAACTGTATTTGACAGATTGCTTTTAATGTGAGGTTCACTTGTTCAGTAAACGGGCCCATTATACTGTTGATGAAAGCCATAACAAACATCACACTACCTCAATAATCCATCCAAGATCACACCGGTATGTTCATGAGGTAGTACAGGAAAGCCCACGAAGATCAAGGAATCAAACAGAGCCTTGATCCACAACAAGCATTCAGAAACAGAGTAAGAGCCTTTCTATGCGCTTTACAGTTCAGATAAAAACTGATGAACCTTAGCACAAAATTTTGGAATTCTAAAGAATGATGTATCAGTGTGTATCTTACTCCAAAGCTACCAAAAGTGTGCAACAAACTACACAAGTGAGATACTCTAAAAGTGAAGCAAGGAGCCATAAGAACAGGAGCTGATACCTAGTGTTTCCATTGAATGTTTGATTTCGCCACAATTGCCATCAGCATCAGATAGGAAACACTATTGCGTTTCTGGATTCATCACAAATCGGTCAAGTCTGTCTCCTTAGATCACAGCTTCTACTTCTTGTTTCCTAGTTCATCAGGTTTCACAGAAACAAAATGAGATGTAACCAAGAGTCAATCGAGTTAGGGTCACAGGAACTAAGGCAAGGGTTAGGGCTAAGTTAGTCATGCCTGATCAACATGAACTTAAGGTCATGATCCATGCCCAGAAGCCTAGAACTAGAAAATTGATTGAGAAATGAAACCTGATAAGGGTTCTTGTATTTATACAATCCAGATTGGAGTTAGATCCTATTTAGTCTGGTGAAACAGTTACATCTCCGTAACAGATTCGGTTAACTGCTAGTAGAATTTCAGATTGAGGGATATCAAGTTATTGAAGTGGTGAAGAAATCATTAAAAGTTCAAAAGCTAATTAATTTAAGAGAAGTACATTCATACTCGAAAATGAGGCTTACTATCAAGAAGTAAACAACTACGTGTCGAACCCCTTTTAGCAAATTTCAATAGGCACACCAAAATTAACAATATATTACATAAAGGAAGAAAACGGTCTGACAAATCAGTAGAAGAGTTAAGACAAAAGCTTACATGGTATGAAAAATATTTAAAATGGTCTCTGCGGGGCTTTCTTCCCAAAAATCGCCTCCCAAACAGAGGGTGAAAATGGTGTTTTCTTGTCCAAAAACTGCCTAACAGCTTTCTCATCAAAAGCAAAGCCCTTTTCAGTTAATGTTTTGATAGCATCCTTAGCTTCTTCAACCCCTTTTTCCTTGCAGAAACCATCCACCAGGCCTACAAAAGTTGTCACATTTGGTGAGTGGCCCGCTTCTAACATCTCCACACAAAATTCAAAAGCATCCTGTAATCTTCTACACTTGTAGAGTCCTTGTATAAGGACTGTGTAACTGAAAGCATTGGGAGAAATGCCACTACTCTGCATCTTCCTGAAAATCCTTTTCGCATCATCAGCCCTGTCGGCCTTTGTGTATCCCTCCACTACTGCTGTGTATATGACAATCTCTGGAATAGTTCCCTTCTCCCGCATCAAACCAAAAAGTTTCAAGGCTTCTTGAACCAGACCATCTTTACATAGACCATCGAGCATAGCCACAGCATTAGGGATAAGGCCAGTCTCCTTCATCTTCTTGAATATCTCATCAGCATCTTGTGGCACAGGCTCTTGAGCATTTGGATTGGAATCTGACCACTTTGCTTCTTCAGATTGCTTGCTTGCAGCAGCCTCTGACT
>Ga0214543_1011305_pt1 | contig 12602 bp, 7 predicted proteins | sample CNSS2metaG_FD_160094 | JGI IMG/M metagenome (GOLD analysis project Ga0214543, IMG submission 160094) | Root nodule microbial communities from cowpea collected in UCLA plant growth center, Los Angeles, California, USA - CNSS2 | ecosystem: Host-associated > Plants > Roots > Nodule | place: USA...
ATAAAGCCAAATAATAAAGTGATCTGACTAAATTAAAGATTTGGCTAAAGGCATATGTCATGAAAATAAATATTGTGTAGAGACCAGTTAGTAATTTCTAATATGATGAGGGGCCAAATTAGAAATATTAAAACTTAAGTAATTCAGTTTATAAATGGTCGTGGTCCCCTTCTGAGAGCACACACAGAGTCATAACATACTCTTCCTGTTTCTTTCTCCCTATCCCCATCGAGAAAGAAAACCAAAGGGAAATAAATGTGCTCTACAGGAGGAAGATCATTGTATCGTTAGTACTCTACTATAATATTATCATTATGGCCAATTCAGGTACGCTTCCGTTTACTTTTTACAACATGATTATCAATATGGGTATGAGATATTGTTTATGAGTTTATGATTGATTATTAGAATCAATATTAGGATCATATTCTGCGTTTATGCTTACAGCAGCTTCTCTAAATCCTCTCTTGGATTTAGAAGAAATACATCGTAGATTAGTTTAGAAGAAACAAGAAAGATGCTTGGATTTCTCTTGGTGGTGTTATGTTGTCCGTAATAGGTACATTTTGTTTTTTGCATGTGTAACACCTTGTCATTCTTAATCTTTTATTTGCCATAAGGAATTTTTCTTTTCTTTTTTGGCAAGAACTAAAGCACTATTTGCTGATGTTGGACATTTCACAGTCCGCTCCATACAAATAAGCATGTGCTCTGTGACATACCCTGCTCTCATACTTGCCTACACTGGACAACCCTCATTTCTTAAATTTTATGGTAAGTCACTCTAAAAGTCTTAAATTTTAGTCTTAGAAATCATCTCACTAAATTTGTTGTTGCAGGGATAGCTGTGGTGTTCGTAATGACACTTACATATACTTTGGTGGTGTTAACCATGATCATGATATGGAAGAATCGTATACTTTTGGTTATTAGTTACGTGCTTATTATTGGTTATGTTGAGCTTATCTATTTAAGCTCGGTGCTATATAAATTCAGAGAAGGAGGGTATCTTCCTCTTGCATTTGCAGTGGTGCTAATGAGCATCATGTGCATTTGGCATGGCGTGTACAGAAGAAAGTACTATTATGAATTGGATCATAAGATTTCTCTAGAGAAGCTTAAGGGGATTACTACTGGAAAAAACTTAGCTCGAATGCATGTACTTGCTATATTCTATTCTGAACTTGTTCAAGGCATTCCACCCATTTTCGAGCATTATGTGACAAACATTCCTGCAATGCACTCTGTGGTTGTGTTTGTGTCGATCAAATCATTGCCTATTAGCAAAGTTTCTGTTGAAGAGCAGTTTCTGTTTCGGCAAGTCGAACATGAAGAACTGAGTGTGTTTCGATGTGTGTCCAGATACGGATACACTGATGTGCAGAACGAGGAAGAGGCTTTTGAGCATTTGTTGGTTAAGAGGCTGAAGAGTTGTGCTTGAAGATAAAAGTGAAGAAATAGTGAATAGTGGTAAGTTTAAGGGTGTTGGAAAAGAGGTAGAAGCTATTGAAAGAGCAGTGCGAGGAGGTGTGATTCATTTGATTGGTGAGAGTGAGGTGGTTGCAAGCAAATGAGCTAGCATAAGGAAAAAGATTCTGATAAACTATGCTTACAATTTCTTGAAAAAGAACTTGAGGCAAAGTGATAAAGTGTTTGATATTCCTCATAAGCGTATGGTTAAAGTGGGCATGACTTATGAACTTTGACAATGATCACCCAGAAAGGAACCAGATGAAGATCTAGATTTCAATGTTGTGAACTCTGTCTTCTTCTGATTTCTCTCTTTCTAAATGTTTATGGATGGTATAAATAAATTTCAGAAAATGTTATTAAATCCTCTTAATCATTCTTCCATTGTATTAATATTCTCTTATTCTCCATCAAAACATCAGAAGATAAGGTTTTATTTGTTTTTAAATCTAATCAATTTCTTTCTTATTTTTTTAAATAATAAATAGTTAACTAAATAAAAACTTTATAAATTGAAAGGTTTGTCTTTTCTAAGTATGAACACAAATCTTAATTGATATATCTATTTGGATAAACCGCCCAAGTGAATGGTTAGGGTACAACATTATAATTTTTCAACAAATAACAAAGAAATTAGAAAGGCCGGTTTACTCGATTTTTTCATTTAATTTTTTTTATTCTTGTTTAAAGATTTTGAGTCAAGTATATACTTTAACAAAGTTTCTCCACTTTCATTTAACAAAGAATTATTAATTAAATGTTTAAATATTTTATTCATAGTTATTTTTCTTCTTCTTTTAAATTACATATTATTTTGACTTAATTACTCGAATAGTTCTCACTTTAAAAGTAATGTGTCAAATTCATCCTTACTTTTAAAAAGTGCAATTTGGTATCCAAATACTTTCATCAATCAAGTCATTTTTTATTTACGTTGTTTTAATCGTTAACATTGATAGATTAAGCATAGTTTATGATGCAATTTTGACACACGTGGAAGTTAAGTTATTTGTGACGTGGAAATTTGGCCTGATAACATAAAGAAAATAAGAAAAATAATGAAATGTAATATCCAATTCGAGAATGGGCTTTCTATAATTGACAGAAGATGACAAAAATAAGACAAAGAGAAAACGATTTGGGGTTTCAGTGCGATTCGGAAGTGCAAGTAAAGTCTGAAATTTTCATTGACAGCAACGTGGGTTGGATTGTTGATCAAATGTGCATATGTGTTGAATATATATTATTTGTGTGGTGATTTTAGGGGTTGATCTGTTTTGGCGTTCTAATGATTTTTTGGTTTAGGGTTAGTGTATTTTATGTGTTTCGAGTTTTAATGTTGTGCTTTTTGTAAATTCTTTATGTAATGTGGTTGAGTGAGTATTAGTTTATTGAATTGGTTGACAATGGTAGTCTACCATTATGTGTGCAGTGGCAGTATTGAGGTTCTAGTCCCCCATTTTAAATTGGTTTGTTGGTGTGTTGGTGGTATGGAATATAAACTCTAATTTATTCTTTGGGCATTTTCATATTTCACAGGGATATAGAGAGAGAGAGAGATATCAGTTGAGATGAATATGAACCAGTTTTTGAAGTGGTGTTCCACCATGGGGTAAGTTTTTGAATTATAGGTCAGTGAAATACATGGAAGAGAGCAGTACTTTATCATGTGACCCAGACAGATGGAGCTACTTTGAGATAATGTCAATTTTGAAGGAGATGAGTTATGTGAATGTGAATGAGATGTGGTATTCAATAGGTGGAAATTCTATGTTGGAAGGAAGGTTGGAGTTGTTGATTAATGGCAAAGGTTCATGTCATATGGTCAACATTGCCACACTGAATGGTCAACATTGCCACACTGAATGGTCAAGTGCACTTGTATGTTGTCACTTGGTGTCCGAACCTCAAATAATACATATGTTGGAATTTTATGGTCCTAAGGTTGATGGAAATAAAGGTGATTGTATGAATGAGGTTAGGGGTGAAGATGAATGTGAGGATATTGTGAGGGGGAGGGTGTTGATGAAGTTCAAACATGTTGGACAGTGTTCATGAGGTTGCTGTGGAGGAGGAGGGTGAGGATGAAGTTGTTGTGAAGGGTGGGAGTGAGGGTGAGGTAGAGGTTGTTGTGGAGGGGGCGGATGAAGCAGGGAGTTAAGGTGATGATGACTTTGATCTCAGTAGTTGGAATGGCTCTGAAGGGGAAGTTTTGAGTGAAGATGAACTTTATGATGTTAGTATTCCTGGAGATAAAGTGGAAGATGAACTCAGATTTCTACACTTGGCATTATCATTGCCACATCACTCTGTCACTGTCACGTGGCATGACGACAACTTGACACATGGCAAATTTTTTATTTTTTTAAAAATTCAAAAATAAAAAATAAAAAATAAAAAAATTCAAAAATAAAAAATAAAAAAATCGAGTAATTGACACGTGACACCCCATTTAACGGCATCAATCCAAACTTAACAGAAAGGAAACTTGAGACGTTTTAACAAAAAAGGAGACCATTTTGGACAAAATTTGAGACCATTTTTTTGTCATGTTAAAAAACGAAAAACTAATGAAAAATATTCCTTTTTAATTTTTCTCGTAAATTAGTAATTTTGTTATGGTGTTAGTTTTTTATTTAAATGTTTATTTAACCAACACTAATAATAATTTAAATATATATAAACAATAAAAATAAATAAAGTTAGTATCTATTAAGTTAATATTAATCTTATTTATTTTTAATATTTATTTTAATTAGGTGTCATAAGTCGGTACCAACACAAATATATATATTTAATTAGAGCTGTCAAAATGGGTAACTCGGCCCGACCCGGCTCGACCCATCACGGGTTGATGATTTAGTGAGCCAACCCAATCCGGCTCACTTTTTAGCGAGCCAAAAAAATTCGAACTTGGCCCGATCCACCACGGGTTGGCAGGTTAAACGCGTTGCCTCACGAGTTCACTTAATTAAAAAAAATATTATTTTTTTATTTTTTTCGGTCAAAACTAAATTGTGATTCTAATTAAAATCTAAATAAACTTTAATACAATCCAAATACACACCAAAATAAAAAAAATACAAATTATTTTTGTGTTGGATAAAAAAACAACCTAACATGACCCAAATGTAAAGCCCAACTTAATAAAAAAAAATAAAAACACTTGTATAACCCTTTTATCTGCGGGTTTGTGAGTGAACCTGGCTCACCATGAGTTCGACCCGAATGAGCCGGGTTCTAAATGAACCGGGTCAAAAATCAACCCGTATTAAAATTTGTAAAAAAAATTTAACCCAACCTGACCCGAACCTGTGGTGAGTCAGTTGACTCACAAGTTCCAATCCATTTTGACAGCTCTATATTTAATATAATTGAAAGATAATTTTACATTTTTTATTTAATTTTAATTAACAGTGGAGTCGGTTAAGCCGACACTGTTTTCGAAATTGTTTACAGTGTCATTATATTACTTGTATATGGCCTGATACATTTTTTTTTTTTAATATTGTGAGAGAATTATATCTTGTAGCTTCATATTTTTTTTCAATTACTGATATTTCCATGCGGTTTTAGATGAATGAATTGCAACAACAGTTTAAGTTATGTTTATTATAAAGAAAATGATTAACTTGTTTTATATATACTTCAACTTTTGAGAACTTCTTCCCCACAACGGTGGTTAATTAAATTAAGATATGAGGTATATAATATCTTTGGCTTTACTCCTCTCGTTCATTTTCAACACATGCCAACTATAAGAAGCAATATAAGACACAAAATTTGTTTGGTTTCTCTGTTTACGAAGAAAATGAATGTAGACACAAAAAAAAAATGATCTTCAATTGTTAGAAGATAATGATCCAAATTCTACCAAATAAATTAAACGTCAAGTTCATCGAGACCCAGCAATCGGTGGAGTTCAAATCCAATACGACAGAACATGTGTGGTATGGGAGGTAGAGACAGAAAATGTGGTCCCTGGATTTTGCTAGGGTTTTTGAATTTTAACTGCGTTTTCTATGAACAGATCCTGCTGGACAACATGAGTAACTCATGAAGATTCCGACAAAAGTCAAGGAATAAAAACAAGCAAAAGTCTTTGCTCTTGTTTTCATTTTAATTTAATTGCATATCTAAGTAAGAAAAATGTTGTAGGTACAGTGTTATGGCTATCATTGTTAAAGCATTTAAATTATTTTTAATGATATTAAAGGAGAATAATAATGAATACAAATCTAGATAACTAAAAAGAAATATTTGTATTAGACTAATCTTTTAAACAAGAGTAACAACAACAATGAGAAAAAAAGAAGAAAAAATACACTAAATGCTAGAACAATATTATAACCAGTCAAGAACAATAGAAAACAATAAACAGATAATCTAAGGCTTCACTAAGTACTTTCTTAAATAGAAATCTCATTTTGAAATTGATGGCTAAACTTATAAGTTAGCTTTACACTGTTAATTAAAAATTTGTTGTTGAATAATTGTTAAGATAATTAATACAAAGTCAATAAATTTATTATAATATGTAAACTTATAATTAAATAGGAATGAAAAATCTTGTTAAGCATGTTAAGTAAATCCTTATTATTCAATATATTATTTTTATGTAAAACTTTTCTTACTTGTAATTTTTATATAATTTAATTTTCATGCATGGTTATTATATTATTAACTTAAACTAAAAGAATCTGTCTTAATAAATAAAATTTGAAGTAATCATTATAAATTTGAATATATGTGCATACATGACAATTTGATGAATTCAAAGTGTAAAAAAACTTTTAAACTATTGAATTCATTTTATGACTTAATTAATCCATAATTTAAAATAATATAAAAAGTAGTGACGCTTTGTTTTTATGGAGATTTCAAGGTGAATCTCGTCCATCGAGAACACCTTTAACTGGCTTCCATATACTTGTTATAGCTTTTTTTAAGAAACAAATAATACTTGTTATAATTGGTCCTCAATTGCACTTCCATCAAAATTATCACCTTCTTCATATTTATCCCACCTTACTGAGAGATAATATTAACTATATGGAACAAAAGAAATAAGGAAAATTTTAGGAATGAAAAGGGTTAATGTGATGGAAATCTTTATTCTGACACAGTTCAAAGATTGGGCATGCTTAACTAACCAAATCCCTAACTTCTCTTATTGGGACCAGTGTCTCTATGTACTACAACATTTATTCAATCCATATTGTTCCAAAAGAGATACAAAATATGTTACGAGGATTCAAATTAACCGTGAAAATTGCTTAGTACACTGAATCACTGCATAACTCTATGAAATGAGCAGAAAGAAGTAATGAAAGACATTACAAGAAAAAATTATCGACAAAATTTTATTAACAAAATAGTTTGTCACTAAAACAATTAGTAACAAATTTAAGATATTTTTTAGCATTAGCATATTTTTATTGAATTATAATAAGATTTTGTATTTTCTAAAAAAAAAACTTTCAATTGCTTTTAAAATAAAAGTATTTTAAATTCATATTTCTCTTTTAAGTTTAGTTTTTTCCTTCGATATCAAATAGAAATGAGAAAGTCAAATGACAAATGATAAAAAATATTCATAAAAATTAAGTCTTAAGACTTTGTGTCAAAGATGATGTCAAAAATCTTCTTCACGAACAATTTATATCTTAATGGTGGTGAATATTTCTAATTTATCCCATAAACAATCTCAACTAATATTTTTCTGACATACAAATCACAATTTAAAATAAAATAAAATAAACTAGAGTTCTTCGGCAATAAGAAGTGAATTAACATATGATTTCTTTAAATAATTTTGCTATATATTATTATTAATTCAACATGGACTACGAAGAAATTCGAGCTAAACACTAAATAATGATCATTAAGATGTTGAGATTTTATCCATATAAAAAAAAAATTATGACACCACTTTAAATGCAAAATGTTTGAGTCTTGTTTTCTTTTTTATATATTACTTAAATTTCTATTTTTACTCAATATATAAAATTTTAAATTTATATTTTCCAGCTATTAACCAAGTCTATTCATAAGATGATGCTCAAAATTGCTTCTAAATAGAAATGATTAAAGCTGAATATTTAAAAGAGGAACAAATTGGAGAAAAGAAAAATGACTGGAACATCAGAAAACTAGGTTGTAAACGTTGAGGGTTATAAATCCAAAAACAAAAAAAGCAAAAATGAAAGCACAAAACGAAAACCTTTAATAACATCAATAGCAGTTGTATCTGATATTCATATGCAGAAGAAATACTTTCGTCGAATGCATCCATCATATCTCTTCGTTAGGGTAAAAATAAGTCATTTTTCTAAAATGGAGAAATCCTTACTTGAATCTGGATTAGCTGGCAATTGCATACTGATTAATGAGATCAAAATCATAGGAAGAGATTATTTATCTGTTAGCTGCATGTATACTATGATTACTTATATCCTTTTGGCTCTCTGGTGAGTTCTTGCAAACTTTTCTTTTCATTCTCTTACAGAGATTAACTTAAGCACTGCAGGGCATCATCAATTGTTCAAATGAAGATATTCAAATTCCCAATTTGCAAGTTAAGATGGAGTGAAGAAGCAAGGACACACAAGAAAGTCATAGCCAGCAATGCTCAGATTAAGAACTTCAAATTCACATTTACAAGTAAAGATGCGTATTGTTCGTGAATTCTGGAAATGATTAAAGCTTATTACTGGACATACAAATACAAAGATGAGTTATAACTCACAGGATTCTGAAGCAACTAGTTGTTGGTGATGTAGTGTGAAACCCAGAAATTTGAAGGCCGAAGAGACATGAATTAATTATATGTTTGCAATGTTGTTTTCGTAAGTGTTACTCTTATTTTGGTTTGCTCTCTCCCCCTCCAACTCCCTATACTTATGCAAGTACCTTTTAAGAGGGTCAGCGTAGTCATCAAACCCTAGGGTAGCCAAGGCCCAGCAAATATCATCACCATTCACCGTTTTGCGCTTCTCCTTGTGACACTTGTCGGAAGCTTCCCCAGTGACAAAGCTGATGAACTCAGAAACACATTCCTGCATGGTTTCTTTTGCTTCTTTTGAGATCTTGGCATTCGGGGGAAGAGTTTGTTTCATGATTCTCCCAACATTAGCTATTGGAAGCAACCGATCCTGCTCCTTCATCACCCCATCTTGTGCACAGCTATCACTTGCAGTTGAAGCTGAAGATGTGAAGTTATACTTAAAGCCTTCTCTGTCTAAGACTTTGCCAATGTTGATGTTGTCACCCATCTGTGTACTTTAGTCCTCTCAAACACAGACACGTTGCTCTCACTTGTGGTCAGTACCCAATATATAATGTAGCTACCAAGCTATGTATTGTTGCAGATCCATGTCATGATTATATTCAAAAACGTGCATGTCTATGTGTATGCGCACCATGTGGGTATGACATGTGGCAGCTGATGAATGAGTTTTATTTATAAGTTAGGTTTATGGTTTAACCCTATGGATTTGTAAGTGTTCGTGGGGCAATTCAACTTCCCGAGATCCTTGAAGAAAATGACTCAAAACTCGTAGCAATTATAGAGAGTGGTCCCCTTCGTTTCCTTTTATATCTTATTGTATCTTAGTATCAATTCACTCAATGCCATCATCCCTTTCCTTTTATATCTTATTATATATAACTAATTTCTTCTACTAATGCTGTCCATAATTTGGAACCAAGTACAGTAAATAATGCTGTAAATTAATTTATTTGAACTTGTGGACAATATCACTGCACGTTGCTGTGTATTGTTGGACACGATTACACGTATATCTGTTACCAAACTAAGACCTAGAAAATTAATTATTTTAAAATCAACTCTCTTGGATTACTTACTATTTTTTTCTTCTGCACAGTACACATATATCTACAACTTTTATGTATATTAGTCTTCACTCAAAAATTTAACTACTCGCTCACCTATCATAAAATTTAAAAGACCTTGAAGAAATCAAATCTATTTCTAGTTAAACTAATAACATGTTGGGTACCTGTTGCTTATTAGGTTTATATAAGAATCACTTTTTTTCTTTTTAACTATAATGAGTTTAGTCTGCACAATGTGCCTAGGTCCAGGTCAATCCACTCCATAATTATCATTGCTTATTTAATAAGGAAACAATAAATTTGATATGTTTAGATAATTTTTTACTAACTACTTGGAAAAGAATAAACTAGGACTATTTGTAAGTTTTTAAACTAATTTATGTATAATTTTAAAAATATTTGGGAAAGTTTGATAAGAAAATTTCTACAAACTTGAACACACTATTACAAGAAAATATAAAATTAACTTCCAAATATTAGAATAAGTCAACTTGTAATGCTATTAAAGTCGGTTATTCATACTATAATAACTTTTGTAATTATCAACAAATTTTCCTTATGAATTTTGTCAAAAGATTCTAGACAAAATAAATCTATCAGTAAAATTCATTATTAATATCTGTCAATAAATTAAAAATTATATTGCCAATAATATTTTCATTCCTAATGTATTTTACAGTCAATTTCCTCAAAAACTTTTGTTAATAATGTATCAAATGATCAATTTTGTCAGTAATTTATAATTTCTATTACCAACATATTTTTCTTGTCACGATAAAATGAGCGAGAATTTTTCTGCAAAGTTTGATGAGATATTTTTATACATTAAGGGAAGATAGGAGACTAGAAGGCGACATAGCGAACACAACGGAGGCAACATCGGTGGAGACATGACGAGGAGGAGAAAGAAGAAAATGAGGATGAAAAAGAAAAAAAAAAGAAAAAGGAGGAAGAAGAATCCGTTGACAAATTTGAGTCGTCGGTAATTATTGATGAATTTTGTAATCTATCGATAAAATTTATCGACGACCATTTTTATCAAAGAAATTTTTACCACTTATAAACTTAAATAAATGACATTATTTTTATTATTTTATGTTTTTCAGTAATACACAATTTTCTTATAATAAAAAAAGGTTAATTATTTAAAAAATAAGCTCTAGAATTTAAAATTATTTTTTTCTTTTAAGTAAAATGTATTAGTATTTCATTATTGTCGACTTTTACTACCAGTTAATGAGTGTCGACTTTTACTTGTTAAGACAAACTTTTATCCGATAATTTATTTCCTTATACTATATGAGTTAACTTAATTTATGATAAATGTTATTTTAGTTTTTCTTATTTTATATCATCTTTATAAAATACTTATATGAAAGTGCACTCAAAACTAATATATATACGTCTAACCATCAATCTTTAGATTGGTAAGAAATATTTAATTTTATCAATTCCACTTTATGAAAGACTTTATTTATTATGATATTTAATGTTTTAGGAGACACTTTTTTCTCTAAAACAGACTAAGAATATGGCGCTACAAGTAGTTAACGGATACTTCGAAGTATAAGTATAAATACCATACATCTGCTTGATCAAAACAGAATGGGTAAAATCCTGTAATAATAGTTATCTTGTGCTCCATATACTTTAAATTTTGTGTGTATTTAAAGAACTAGGACTTAAACTATGTGCACCCATATTTGTAGCACATTGAATAGTTCGAATGGTACTTCTATGATGCTTGTATTTTATTTTTCTTTCAGTTAATTTTAGGTTAAATTATTCTTTTAGTCCCTTTATTTGTCAAGTAATATCAGTTTGGTCCTCAAATTTTTCGTTGTCTCAATTTGGTCATCATTTTTTTAAAAATATTCAATTTAGTCCTTACTGTTAGTTTGACCAAACAATGTTAAATTCAATGTGTCAATTTCTAGTTTTTTTTTTTAATTTTTTTTTAATTTTTATTTTATTTTTTACACGTGTCACTTCACCGTTGTATCATGTGTCAAAACGACTCAATTTGGTTCCTATATTTGTTTTTAGTTTCAATTTAATTCCAATTTTGTAATTGTTCCTCCTTAAATTGACACTCAATTTACTTTTTTATAAATCTTATGGTGATATTCTTACTAAAATTAACGTTTTTATTAAATATTTTAAATTAACTTTAAATTCTATACAAAACATTAGACTTTGGTTGTTTTGAATTTGAAATTTAATTCCTAAACTTATGTGTGACAAGTTATTTAATTTTTAATCTTCATTAAATTTGTATAATATAATACACTTAATGCCTTTATATATGATGACAAAATTGTTAATTTTTGAAATTAAGTTTGAGATTTAACTTTGTTTAATAATAAACGTAAAAAAAAAAAAAACTTGTTTAAAAATATTTCTACAAATATTTAATAAAAATGTCAATTTTATTAAGAATATCATCATAAGTTGTATACAAAAATTGATTTGAGTGTCTAAGGAGGGACAATCACTACAAGAAAAATATGAATTATCGACGAATAAGTTTCGACGGATTGTGATCTGTCGATAAATTATCAATACCGACGAACAATGAATTGATGACATATCGACGGATATATATGTCGGTAATGCCAAGGAAAGAATTGACAAGCACGGACCGACAGAATAATCCGTCGGTAATGTCCATATTAAATTGGTCTGTCATTTACAGATGGATAGTGTGCCATTACCGACGGATCAAATCCTTCGGTAAATAAATAACTAATATCATAATCCAATTTCACTTTCTTCCTCCCCTAATTTCATTTTACCCCGAAAACGCGAACGCGAGCGCGAACCTTGTGACCCTGAATCGATCCAACATCGTTGGCCACCCTGCCACAATTTCACCTTGCCAGTGCGTTGACGTTGTCGTTGCCATCGACTGTGTCGTCCACCGTCGTCGTGTTCGTGGGTTGAGGGAACACAGTGCTCTGTGTAGGTCTTGGGTGCGTTCTCCGACCATCTCACGGTGGTTGTGGTAATGATGGACGTCCTTGGTGTAGGAGAGGAAGGAGATCCATGGAAGACACCAAAAAGAAGATGAAATGCAGCGGAAATGAAGATAAAATCAAGAAGAGCTCTAGGAAATGGAGGTTTTTGGTGAAGATGAAGAGTAGAAGTAGAGCTATGGTATGGAAGGTGGCTAGAGGAGATGAAGGAGAAGGTTAGCCATGTATGCTCTCAAAATAATAGAAGAGTGGAGTGATCTCAACACAAACATTCTATTAGAAATTTCAAGAGTTAAAATG
>Ga0214543_1011307_pt1 | contig 12599 bp, 9 predicted proteins | sample CNSS2metaG_FD_160094 | JGI IMG/M metagenome (GOLD analysis project Ga0214543, IMG submission 160094) | Root nodule microbial communities from cowpea collected in UCLA plant growth center, Los Angeles, California, USA - CNSS2 | ecosystem: Host-associated > Plants > Roots > Nodule | place: USA...
TTATCAATTACACACACACACACACACACACACACATATATATATATATATATATATATATATATATATATATATATATATATATATATATATATATATATATATATTCTTATCAAATTAAATATAATCTGGATGACATTTTATTGTAAAAAAAACCTTGTATTTACGATTCACAACTGATCTTCTCACTGTTATATAAAAAAAAAAGTGTAATAAGAATAGTTAATATCAAAATTTCACAATTCTTACTTTTACCGCTGTTTATTAAGACTGAAAGCAAACGCACTGCAAACGTGCTGAAAATTCGTTCCATTTCTGAAACAGTGATGGTCGCAACGACGTCGTTCTGTAGCAGGCGTGGGTAGGGTGGTGGTTTACGGCGTTACGTGGAGTCTGTGATAGACATGTGCATCTATATCATATCAATACTCAGTCACCGTTAAATCGAATCGGAGAATTGAAATCGGCAGAGGAATCAGAATCAAAGCCCCGAATGGCGCCACCGCCACCACCCAAGTCAAGAGGGGCCACTCAGAAAACCGACAATGCTGCCAGGATTCAGTTCTTTTCCCTTCTACTCGCTCTGCAATATGGCGCTCAACCTTTGATCTCCAAACGCTTCGTCAGGTTTTTCTTTTCACACCTTCACCACTTCAATTCTATACTTCCCTCTTTTCTTCTTGTTTGCGCCACCATTTTCATCTCCTCTGAAGTAAAATAAAAGTTCTGGAACTTCAATTTAGTCGCCAATTTTTCTATTAAGCGTTCAAAATAATCGTTATTTTAATTATCGTTGGTGGAGTTAATAATATTTTCCGTTTGATCTATGCTGTGGCTGTTGTAGTAAGATTGGTAACTTAGAATTTAGTAGTAGTGCGGGGTGGATTAGGATCATAAGATTGACTTAATTGAACAAACTATATTTTTAACTGTATAAAAGTCGGGAATGGTGGGAGTTTGGGGGATATGCAATCCCGCAGGAAAAGATTAAGAGTCTTTAAAGAGTGGAAGTCCAGTTGATCAAGTATAATGTATGAAAAAGTTGTATGAATCATTTGAGAAATTAGCACTTGAATGTATCCTTTCCCTTTTTGTGTTGATGCTTGGCCATATGGGATTTGATGGCCTACGTAATTTGGTGCATGGCTTTATCTGCAAGTAGGGATTCTAGTGAACCATTTAGATTGGGCTGCATTTTTTTTACCTTGTTTCGCTTGTCATACATTTAAATAATTGAAGACAGTCATTTATAAAATTATGAAGTTGTTAAAATTCTTAATTGCTGATTTCCCAATTAACGGTTAAAATTCTTAGTGGATACAAGGATGCAATAAATTCAGTAAAAAAAGAGGGATACGTCACAGTTTGGATATAGCATGCAAAATTGATGATTAACACAAACAGACTATAACACGATCACTTGACACAAAATGTAAGCATTTAAGCATGGTTATTCCTAGTGAAAATCCTATGATCAAAATTAAAAAGAGGCACTGACGTTTCAAAACTCACCATTAGTCATTAGCAATTAAAAGGAAAAAGTTTTTATTGAAAATCGCATGGGAAAATCACAGGAAAGTGCATTTCTCTGCATCCCAATTAAAAAACATCCCCCTCTTAATTCCTTAACCAATGGAAAACTGGTTAGCATTTTCCTTCTATCCCAATTCCATTCCATCCGGACGGCACAAATAATCAAAATGGAAAAAATACATATCAAGGATGGCATATCTGATTTGTGTATCCGGCCTGGATATGATGTTAACACCAGTATTGTTTGGTAATCATCACGACCTTAATTGTGATTAGCGGATTTTAAATTTTAACATCTTTGAAGTCATTCATTTCCTTGGGCATCAAACCATTAATTGTGAATGACCACGTGAAGCATGTCTTATAACGTATTTTCCTCTTCTTGCAGACGTGAGGTTATTGTGACTTCATCTGTTTTGGTATGTGAGCTAGCAAAGGTAAATCTTTAACTGTTCTTCGTAATTTTGGCATTGGTTATTATAAAACCTGTACTATAACCTACTTTTATTGACAGTCATCTATCTCTGTAATCTGCCTTTTAGGTTTTATGTGCATTGTTTATCATGGCAAAAGATGGTACTCTAAGGAAAGTGTATAAAGAATGGACTTTGGTTGGTGCACTGACTGCATCAGGTCTTCCTGCAGCTATATATGCATTGCAAAATAGTTTGCTGCAAATTTCTTACAAGAATCTTGATTCACTTACATTCTCAATGCTGAATCAGACAAAAATATTTTTCACTGCATTCTTTACATATCTCATATTGAGGTATGTTCCTACATTACAATTATTAATATTTCTGCTATTTTTGGTAAGACCTATGTGTTCACATGTGTGATAGAGGATAAGCTAAATTATTATCTATGTTTGTTAAGTAAATGGTTTCACTCAATAGCTGGTGTCTGTAGAACAAACTAAAACTAAAAGTAATTTATTCTTAGGAGCAGAAGTTTACCGGTTTCTTGTGATTTTGGCTGGTTAAGGTATACTTTTGGTGTTGTTTAGGTTTCTTGTGATAGAGGATAAGCTAAATTATTATCTATGTTTGTTAAGTAAATGGTTTCACTCAATAGCTGGTGTCTGTAGAACAAACTAAAACTAAAAGTAATTTATTCTTAGGAGCAGAAGTTTACCGGTTTCTTGTGATTTTGGCTGGTTAAGGTATACTTTTGGTGTTGTTTAGGTTGTTTTATTTGAGCCTACTATATTCTTGCAGTCCGTGGGTTGGGTTGAGGCCATATGTGCACTTGGTGTTTTCTGGAACCTTCGTCTTAATTTTGTTAGGTGTTTTGGATATGTTGATTTCTTGTGTTGTTGGGTGCTTCTGCAACACTTTCAGTGGGTGATTATAGGGAGACTCTTTTGAGAAGCATTTCTTCTCTTCTTCTCTTATTTACTGGCTTCTCTTACTAGATTTCTGCATTTCTTTGCTGTGTTTGGATGGTTCAACGATCTTTTATGTTGCTGGGTTTCTTTCCCTTCTTTGTGATAACTTCTGTTTAAATGGGTTGTCTTTATTTGTTATTCTTCTGTTTATAAGGTTATTGTTCTTATTGTTGGCGGGCTACAAGTACTGATAGTACTTGACAAAATTGTTAGCATAAATAGGATTGAATCAATATTGGATTAGGTTTTTTTTAAGAGATTCATCCGTAGTTGTATTTTCATTAATTCTAGGTCATCAGCATCTCTTTTCCTTCTGTAACGTTGGACCTATAATGCTAACATTGTACACTACATGCCATCTGATAATGCTTCATACAGGCAAAAACAATCGATTGAACAAATTGGGGCCTTGTTTTTGCTAATTGTTGCGGCAGTTCTTTTAAGTGTTGGCGAAGGTTCTAGCAAAGGTTCCTCTAGTAGTGATGCTGATCAAATTTTATTCTATGGAATTATTCCTGTATTAGTTGCTTCAGTGCTCTCTGGACTGGCTTCTTCCTTGTGTCAGTGGGCCTCTCAGGTTACCACAACTTTCAATTTCTATTGAAATTTTAATTGCTTTCTTACTCAATATTATTATTTATGTATTTATTCCTTCTGTCACAGGTTAAGAAACACTCATCATACTTGATGACTATAGAAATGTCTATCGTTGGAAGTGTATGTTTACTAGCCAGTACTTTTAAATCTCCAGATGGGGAAGCTATGAGACAACATGGATTTTTCTATGGTTGGACTCCTCTTACTTTGGTAATGTTCTTACCGCTGTTTGACTTCTGTAATTTAATTCTTAGAACCATTAGACTGTTGTTATGCTTATGGGTGAAGAGAAGAACATAGACAAAGGATACTGAAAGGTTCAAATTTTGGCATTCTGCTGTCTGTCCCAAGCACATGAATAGACATGTAAATTGGGTTTGATACTTTTTTATATCAGGATTGGTAACAATTTTATTTTTGTTGGGGAGACGAGGGGGTTTGATTAATTCCCTCACATTCTTGTTCATGACAAATCTGTAATAACTACATACTGAATAGTGAGTATGATAACTACTTGGAAATTCATATTATGGACTTTATAGTCCCTGGCTCTGGCTATTTTTATCCTAGCTGATGTGTTTTTAATAGATAATGGTGTACATCAACGTTAAAACGTTATTTATCTTTTTTTATTCATTTCAGATTCCAGTAATGTTCAACGCCTTTGGTGGAATCCTTGTTGGTTTAGTTACAAGCCATGCGGGTGGTGTTCGAAAGGTAAGTTTAACTTTGTAAATTGTTACTGAATTACTTTAGGTATGCACTATCCTCGGATGACAAGTAAAATGGTGATCAGGCGTTAATTATTGTTAGTTTGCAATTTGGTTAATCGGAGAAAACAGATTGCATAATTTTGTTTTATCTGGGCTTAATCTAAATTCTAGCATGCATTACTAATGTTTATTAAGAGAAATTATTATTGCAACATATTGATGGAGCATTCAAGGGCAGTAACTGCACAAACTTTTCGTCCTTCGCTGATTATTAATTTGGTAGTGGACAACTTAAAATTATTGAGGAACTTAGCAGTTGCTGGACATGATGACAATTCTATGACTTCTGAAATCATTTCACAGGAAATATTAGGGGAGAAAACACTCCGCATTATTTTTGTTTTTACGAATGTACTTACAGTGGCATTTATTCAACGTGGTTGCAGGGCTTTGTCATTGTTTCGGCTTTACTCATTACAGCACTGCTACAGTTTGTTTTCGATGGAAAACCACCTTCACTGTATTGCCTTGTGGCTCTTCCAATAGTGGTCTCTAGCATTTCAATATACCAGAAATATCCCTATGTGGTTAAGAAGAAGGAGTCATAGAATCTGGCCATTATAGCATGGGGATTTATTCATCAATTCCCCACTAAAACTACTTTGTTTTTTATCCAGAATATAGCATATTGTAAATGATAGAACATAGAAGGCAAAGCATTCTTTTCGATGTCTTCTCAGTCCCAATAGAATTAGGGTGTTATACAGAGTTTGTTTTGTTCTTTTAATATTCTGGAATCTTTAAATGATCATTTATTTGTCTCCTCTTCATTGTGTGGATAACAGGATTTCGATTTGAAATTTATATCATAGGAGAGATTCCCTGTATCACCAATGAAATTCACGCATAAAAACATTTGTTGTCGATTAATCCTTTATCTTAACATTAGGAATATCTTTCTCAATTCCTACACTAGAATAACACTAGATGTGCATGGACCCGTTGTGATTAGATGTATGTATGGCACTTGCTTTCCACACCCTTGTAATTTCTTTCTGCACCAATTCAGAATGTGTTTGTACATTATCCGGAAGTTACTAATTCTGGGATACAATTTTGCATTCTGGATTAGTGGATCTGTAGGTCAAAAGGTGCAAAAAGAAATTATTAAAGGAGCAAGTAATTGCCTTGGAGAAGAATCTACTAGTTATAATTAGGGATGGTAAAAATATCTGGGCATCTGTGGATAAAATCTGCGGCGGATAGTTATTACCCGTGGTTATTTATTATCCGCGGGTAGCGGATATTTTAATACCCGCTTATAAATGGGTTGAGTACGGTATCATACTATTTATACCCGCAGGTACCCGTTACTTGAAAAAAATTAAAATTAAAATTTAATTTATATTTTATTAAGTTAAATTTAATTAAAATTAAAATTAACAGTATATTTTATTATATCAAATTTAATTATAATTATAATTTTATATTAAAAATTTATAAAATATATATATTTTTTAAGATATTTGTGGATATCGAGTATCCACGGGTACCCGTGAATTTTAAGACGGATCTTTTTTTTGCGGGTAAGCACTATGCCCGACCCGATCCATTGTCATCCTCCTTTATATTAATACAAAGGCTTAAATACTTTTGTTTACCTAAAATATATTTGTATTTTGCTCTTGTTCATAAAAAAAGTTGTTTATTTTTTGTCTATTTATTTAGGCATTCTGATTTTGTTTGTCCTTCTAAAATGTCTCTTTTTTATTTATTCTCTATAATTTATTTTTTTTCATTCAGAATTAGTTTCTTTGAGAAATATATGATACAACTAAAATTGAATGATCAATATATTTAATCTCTATAACATTTTTTTTAATGCAGAAAAGAAAAACATTCTTTTAACAGTCAACGTCGATATATTATGTTAATAAATCAGGTGTTCTTTATTATTAAGCTATGATTACATTGTGTTCGAGGTCACAAACACAGTCTTCATCAAATTTTGGCTTGGTTAACAACAATGTTTTTTTCACAACTTATCTCATGTCATCCTATCAATAATTTATATATATTTCATTATTTTTTAAAATATTATGTTAAAAGTGAAACAAAAAATTTTATATAAACGGAAAGTTATATTTTCATTTTGAATTGATGTCAACATTTTAAATTTTGAGGAATAAGTATTCATCATGCCTACAATGTTGATGTAATACATGTTACCAACATTAATAACCACTTGGACAAAGCCCGATTAGACAAAAACATATTTTGAACCAATAAAAAAAATAGATACAAAAAGAAATAACAAATTCTAATATGTTAGAGGGATGATAAACGACGCACAAGAGGGTTTTTTAGCATTGGAAGCAGTGTTTAAGGAAGGTCGGAGAAAGGTCCAAGCTTTAAAGAAGAGATGGCGCACATCGCAATCCTTCCGATGATGCCACTCATTCCCACCACTTCTTCAAAAGAAATCAAAGAAATCGCATTTAAGACTGCACCTTCGGCTTCGAAGCTCGAAATCAAGTGCTTCCTAGAATCCTTCTATGGCTTCGAGGTCCAAAAGGTGCGAACTCTTATCATGAAGGGCAAGAAGAAGCGTTACGGGGGTTCCTTGGTCGCAAAACCCGATTACAAGAAGGCCTATGTCACCCTCAAGAACCCGCTTTCTTTCTCACAGAACCCTTTCCCCTTTTCTTCCACCCTCCAAGACAACAAGAATCAGAAGATGTTGACTACTCACCGCTAGGTCTGTAGTTTTGTGGGTTTCAATTCACTTTTTTTCTCTCTCTCTTTTTTGTTCCATTTGGGCATAGGAAAACATAGAATGGTGAGTACATTAGTTTGTTGGAGTTTATTGATTAATGAGAATTATGTTGTAGTGGTCCAGGTCTGCATTTTGGGCGCAATGTCTAGGATTTGAGTTTTGTGGCTCACATTTATCTGTAATTTTCTGCATGGTATTTGTTTCAAAATCTAAGTTTCTTGATTCACCTCCCATTCAATTCATTCATTCTGAAATGACTTTTTTTATGTTTAGGAAAGTAATTCTGAAATGAACGGTTGATCCCAAAAAAATTAAGTACAGAAAGTTAAATCCTTTTTTTTCTGGAATATCAAATATTATAGCGAAATCATGAGGGTAATTTATAATTTTTTTTTTTAATTTTGATGAGTTGTATTTGTCGGGGAAGCACACACTAATAAAATAGAATCATGCTCGGAATGAGAAAGAAACGATTCCACTAATTAGACATGCTAATGCTTATATTGCCTATAGGGATGGTATTTTGGCTGAATCGATTGTTGACACAAATTTATCTCAGTAATTCTGCAGCATTATGTGCTTGCTGTAGGAAGTGAGATCCATTGTTCTCTGTATATGAAATTGTTGGTTGTCATACGTCGTGTCAAGCGTCAACCCTTTTGCATCCGAATTTGGTGCTATAAGCCTTCAAATTCTACTATTCCTGATCTAATTGTCTCAGCGGTGTATTTTTTTTTCAGTACAGTTCAACAGTGATGTTTGAAATGATAAATTAGTCTATTTAGTTTCTTAAAATGATAATTTGATTTAATGTCATTAATTTTAGGTTAAAATACTCTGTTAGTCCTCGTTTTGGTTCAGAAATCTCAGATTGGTCCTCGTATTTTAATTGGTCTCAATTTTGTCCTCGTTTTTGTAATTCAGTATTAAATCAGGGCAATCGTTAACTGTTGGCAAACGGCGTTTATATGTGATGATATAGCTGTAATGTTCAATCTTACGTGTCAATGAGTTGTGGTTGGCACCTTAAACAACCATTGTTGTCTTCTCTTTTAAGAAGGTAATATTGGGAGAGGGTAAGTGTTTGAATTTGAAAGAGGGTGCGGAAGGTTTGTGGTCTCCTCCGTTTTGCTCGTCCTGCACCGGTAATGTCTCCCTCTCATTCTTGCTCGTCCTCGTCCTGCACTTGCAATGGTTGGGGAATGAAAAATTCTACCGTTTCTTCTCATGGGGGTGTGGGGAGGAGGTTCGATTTCGCATCTCTTTGCTATTGCGGTGAGAAGGCAACCATGAGAACTGTTAGAACTGCTAAGAACAGGGGGAGAAAATTTTGGGGATGCCCAAAGTTCAAGGTATGAGATATGAAAATGAATTTAGTTCTGTTTTTTGTGGATGTTGTTTTTGTATTTTGGTTTTGGAAAACCTAATTTTGCAATTGGGGGTTTTTTGTTTCGTTTGATAGGGTGGAAGTGAAGAAGTTGTTGGCTGCAAATTCACGCAATCACACTGATTTTCCCAATCCAATCCCTAATTCCCTAATTACAACATTTAGGGTTTTTCAAGCACTATGTTATTTTTAATTCAGTCCACGCAGTCACTGTGCCATTCTGAAAAATAATACATAACGCCACGTCAGAAAATCAAAACCAAGATAACGTTAACAAATTTAACACTGTTAGTGATTGTCCTGATTTAATACTGAATTACAAAAACGAGGACGAAATTGAGACTAATTAAAATACGAGGACCAATTTGAGATTTTTGAACCAAAACGAGGACCAACGGAGTATTTTAACCTTAATTTTACTAATGTACCCGGAATTTGAGTTCGGAACTTTGAAGACCATGTGCAGTTTGTGGTTTACCTCGAATGTCAACAATCTTATTGCTACGATCATCGAACCGTATTATGATCATGATTCCCAGAATCTTTATTAATGAAATCATTGAGCACTCAGTTGTTATAAGGGACCTATTAATCACTAAACCAGTATAAGCAAACATCCTCCTAAATTACAAATGTTGTTTCCGTTCAAGTTACACATTTTTTGTTTTTGCTATGCTAGAGCATTGTGTCTTCCCTTCATCAACAGCTTTTATGGTTCCTTGCTGAACTTAAAAGGTTGATGTTCTATCAACTGTATGTTGTTAGGGCCCATGAGCTTGTATTAGTATTGTAGCCATTTTTCTGTTTTGTTCTTATGTGTGTAAATTTGTGTACTTGTATTGCTGCATTTGGGAGTCTTAGTCTGTATATGGAAGCAAAAGCCTATGACTAACAATATCTTAAGATACAAAATTTACACCATGTGCTTCATATAAGAATGGCTTGCTAGGTGTTTTTACTACAGTACATTTTATGTTGAAACTCGAAACAGGTAACACTTCAAGACATGGAGCTCCTTCTTCTAGGGTTTAGTATACGTATAACCGTGTTTGGTGACTTGGGTGTGTCCTGTCTGTCTCCAATTTCAACTCCTGCTGGTTTTGTATGTAAGGAGTTTTTAATCTTCCGCCAATGTAAAATCCAGCCTGATGAATTCTTTGGCTTGTTGCTTAACTTTTCATACTCCTGTTGCAATTCAAAATAGTCATTCTGCAGATCTACCATTTTGGACTTTACATTCTCAAGTTCTGCTTTGAGTGCCTTAATGTCCATAGATGCAGATGTCTGGTTTCCTTCTTGTTCAGATTGGATTCCGCTTTGCGCTGGCTCCTTCTCTTGCATTGCTGTCCTCATTTTTACTTGCTCTGAAAACAGAACCTGCATTTCACTCTTGTTATATTAGCACCAGAAAACCATTCTTTGTACAGTTAACTGTTTTCAACTATTTTCCATTAGGATAGGATTGTTTTAGGCCTCTCCTTCATAGTTTCTGAGAGGGATTAGGAGTGTTGCTATTTTGTTTCTATTTTTAGGCCTATGAGGAGTATTTGCATTATCCTGCCTCTATATGATCCTTCTTTCATTCTAATAAAGTTACTTCGTTTAAAAAACTGCCATTCACCTATAGATTCCGTTAGTATTTTAAGGGTTTTCCATTGAAAGTAAAAGTAAAAGTAAGAGGTCTAGGTCTATAAAGTTACAAGTATTAATATAATGAACAATATAAATCTATCCTTAATTAGTTCAAATTTTTAATTGGTTCCTAAGTTTGTTGAGCAGATGCTGCTAAAATTCTGAATTGTGCTATCATTTTTTGCTTTTTTTATTGGTAGAATGGAATCTGAAATTCTGAAATAGTTGGTCATTTTGTTAATTTATCATGTATGAAGCTGAAATAGTTTTTATTCCAGAGATTGCAAACTTTACCTGCACAACTGTTCTTAGGGGCAATCTCTCATTTTGTGCGGCATGAAGGCATGCATCAAGTGAGAGTTTTTCACAGTTCATGATTTTGCATAGTCTTTTACGATCATGCTCGCTTAGTGAAGGATGGGTCTGGAGGGATGTCAAATATCAGAATGTCAAAACTGTGTTTATAAATGCCTTTAGTTATAACAGGAACCAGAATTACAAAAACATAAGAATTAAAATGATGACCTTGAGGTAGGTGTCAATGGCTCTATACAGACCGTCATCATATGATCGAGAATTTTCAGGTAGCAATTCAGCGAAAACTTGGAATTTAGTAATTGAAAGATTTGGATCCCTTGCAATCTCAGCCAGGTAATTGTCCAAGAGCCTACTAATATTGAATTTCCTCGTCTTCTGTTGCTGTTGCACCTGCTGTTGTTCATGCATCAAGAAGTATTCAACAATTCGTTGAACCACATCTATGTCTAGCATGGTGCATTCTTCAGATGAATTAGTCATGCTACTAATGAGGAGGAACAAAGAATAGAAAAAGACAATATAGATATTAGTTTCATTTATCATTTTCATAATTCCAGGGTTTTATCTTTTCATTTCTGGTTCAGAGTTGTGAAATCAAATTTGACCTTTGGCATAATGTGGCCAATACCAATTATGGGAAGAAGAAAAAGGAGAAATTGTAGCATACTCACATGACTGTTTTTCCTTGATCTCCATTTTGATATCTTGGAATCAAAAGATCATTCACCTCAGCGTCTTCCAACACCATACTCACTCTCTTTTCAAGTTCTGTTGTGAGAGCTGGTGATACAGAATACATCATGGCCATCTTTAACATCTGCAACATGAACTTACATGAGACAGCATCTAGCTGAGGAGGAATAATGCTTATCAGGGTTTCAATAATTGTCTTTTGCTCCTTGCTGTGTCCACTGCTCTCTTTCTTCTTCCCACTAAAAATACTGAACTGTAGGTTATACTTTTCATGTCCATATCCTCTTAGCCCTTCTATCTCCACATCCATTCCTGGCAGCCATTTCTTGGCATATTGCATAATACACTTACCGATTATCTCTGCTCTGGTTCCTTTTGCCCGTATTGCAGAGATGATCCTCATAAAATGGTCAATGCGGAAGGTGGCCACATCATTTAACCACCAACTTTCTTGATTTGGCGCTGCATCCTCACTTGTGTGATCATCTTTAGAAGCCTTCCACGCAATGGAGTCGCAGCATCTTCTTACAATTTGGAGATTTTCGGCCCAAGGAGATAGGTTTTCACAAGATTTCAGAACAGTGATAGTGTCTTTCCATGAAGAAAGCACAACAAAAGTGAGGAAAGCTTCAGCCTTAGAAATTAGATTTCCATCTTCTAGTTCTTCTGTCATCTCTAGGAACTCTGATGCACATCTTAGTGCAGCTATGTTATCTGGGCTGAAGTCTACTGGGAGGCCATAACAGAACTTTAGAACTGTTTCAAATGTTTCAGACCCACCTGGGAAGTTTTCAAGCTTCAGAGCATTGCCAGAATTTGAGATGAAAGGCTGAATCTCCAATCGTCCTATGTAACCGCACTTTGATATCAAGGGGTACTGTTGTTTCAGAAAACGTTAAATCATGTTACAGCAAAAAGCTAACACACATAATGATTAAGACATAAGTTGCTTCTCTGTCTGTTACAGCAAAAATGTAACTTTTTCAGTATTTTGTTCATCTTAAAATCAATAAATATAATAAAAATAATGCAGCATTTTTTTTATTATCATCCAGAAGAAATACATAAAACGTTGTAAAAAACCCAAATCAAATACACCGTTGCTTTCCCGTATTTTGTGCTGTTCTGTTTTCAGTATTGTTAATCCGTCTCTATTATCTTGTTTTTCTGGTATTTGGAGGAACTTTTTTTACCTTATCCAAAAAAAGATAAATAGAACCGTGCACTCACAAAGATAAAGGAATATGTAACTTTTGTGCTAGTATAATTAAAACTGCTAAAAAATATTCAAAATTGATCAAATAGATACCGAATTGACTTGTTAAATTTTTTTAACCATTTTGTTAAGTTTTTAACTGAAATCATCACATTTCATGAGCTCTATATACACACACACAGCTGATTAATCTGTTCCGAAACATGTTACTAAACCAATTAAGAAGTAAATAATTTTCTGCACTCACAGGGCTTTAAATATGTGAAAGCATTTATACCTTGTGAACATTATAAGTGGTTTCCTGTACTTGAATTGAAAAGTCTGTTGGGATTTGAGGAGCAATGAAC
>Ga0214543_1011308_pt1 | contig 12598 bp, 5 predicted proteins | sample CNSS2metaG_FD_160094 | JGI IMG/M metagenome (GOLD analysis project Ga0214543, IMG submission 160094) | Root nodule microbial communities from cowpea collected in UCLA plant growth center, Los Angeles, California, USA - CNSS2 | ecosystem: Host-associated > Plants > Roots > Nodule | place: USA...
CTATAAATTTGTTAAGCAAGATATAGTTCTTCAACTACAAGAAGAAAATGGTTTGGAGTAAAACATATACTTCGTTACTTTAAGGGTACTACGAATATGAGCTTATTCCATCCAAATGATTCAGATTTAGACCAATGGGTTATGGATATGCATGTTATTTTACATATTCTTACAATGTCACAATGGTTGATCACAAACAAGATGTTTGTTCACATGTGGTATCACAATGGTTTCATGAAGGTATATGAAACAAACCATAGTAGCAACATCGTCTAATCATACAAAATTACGAGGAAAATTGTGAATATGTTTGGTTAAGGTTTATAATTCAACATGTGCAATAAACTTGTGACTATCCCCGAGAAAGATGGAATCAACAACCATATATGAAGACAATAGTGTATTGTTCAATTGAAAGAATGATATAGATATCCAAAAATTCATTCATGTGAAAATATGGCAGGTCTATTTATGAAGTTTTTGCCAAGGAGAACTTTTGAGCAAATGATTCACAAGTTCGGACTCCGTCACCTTAATGATGTAAGTTTACATGAGGGGGAGAAATAAAATATGTGATGAACAATATTGTATTACAAAATACAGAATTTTGTACTCTTTTTCCTTCACTAGGTTTTTTTTTTTATCCCAAAGGGTTTTAACGAGACACCTTCTTTTATCAATGGACACTCAAGGGGAGTGTTATGAATTAAATGAATTAGTGATTGTCCATTGATTTGATACATCTACTCATATATGATTGATACTCATATGATTCATTACCCTTTATATAAATATTTGTATTGACTACGTTGATTTATTTTCTTTATGGAATACATGTTATATCTATAAATAGAACTCTCCCTATCAATGATAAGACACAGACGAATTGCCTATTATTCTAGTTGTTGTTCGCTTTATTTCATAACAGCTAGTATGAAAAGTATTAATAATTAATTATACTACAAAATAAACTTAACAAATGTCTCATCTTAATTATTTTTAGCGTATTCTTAATTATAGCAAATTTCGAATAGAACTATACTTTATCTTTTATTATGTTAATAATAATTTTTTAAAAGCTTATATAATATCAATTTTTTTGAAAGGTATAATCTATACATGTTATTTCCTTTATTTATTTTCCAATTCAAATTCACAGCTTAGTTTCCGAAACTCAAAAGTTTTTTTTTACCTCGTAAGGGTTTAGTAAAAAATATTCCATTTTCCAACAAAAAAAACATTTAAAATTGGAAGGAGTATAATCGACATCAACTAAAAAAAAAGAAGTGGAAGTACGTTTGTTTGTTTAATATTTTAAATTTGAAATCAGAGAAAATGAAATAAGGAAGGTGCACCACACATGCATACAAGCATTAATTAAAATTCAATTCACAATCATAAAACATTTTTTGTATTTTATTGTGTAAGGTTTGGTAATGATGATAAATGATTGTGTGAGTGAACACTAACTTGAATGAAGAATAAAAACAGAAAGAGGAACTTGCATCGCATTCTCCGTAGCACACAAGTCCAAACAACGAAAAGCGATTCCAACACAAAATTGCTTTTTCTCCGCTTTCGCGTTCTGTTGTCTTCTGTTGTAAGTACTTCCAACAACCATTTTGCGTGCTACCTTCCGACCCAAGCAAATTTCCAATTTCAACAAAGTAAAATTTAGATTACACAAATACTCGTTTAAATTCTATTTTGATTTTGAGAATTTAATACAAATTTAATTTTGATGTAAATCTATAAAATTTTAAGAGTCAAATTACAATATAAAATATTATTAAATCATATAATTATAATATAAAATATTGTAAATATGAAAAAATGTGTAGAGATAATAAAAATATAATAAATATAAGATATATAATAGATATAATTAATATGTTAAAGGAGAAACTTTTATATATATATATATATATATATATATATATAAATATATATATATATATATATATAAATATATATATATATATATATATATAATAAAATGTAATAAAATATAATTTCAAATGATTTTACGTGATTTTTTTTTGAAAATAAAGTCATAAAATTATTGATTCATAAATTTTTTTTCTCTAAATATAGATTTAGACGGAATGCGAACAGACTTACAAATATGTAGATTTAAACTAATGTTTAATGCACATTTTTAATAAACCTTTCATTATATATATTTATAAAAAAATTAAAATGTTTATTTCTAAAACTTTTTTTATCCTAAACATAAATTAGTTATAGTTTATGACAATTTATTGATTTATTTTTCCTTTTATATGTATTTATGAACATCTATTTAAATATTTAACTTAGTTTTGTATTTTTTTAGTTGGAAAAAAACAACAGAATGATGAAATATCAACGTTACGAAGGATTTCCTATAACTGTAATTACTTTTTCTTCTTGAAATTATAAAACAATTAGTCTAAAATTAACGTTGATCGTTTCAGTTTTTGACATTAGTACCAATTCAGTTAAAAACGTTATTATTATTACTTTACGTTAATATTGAAAAACTGAATACTATATTTGTTCAAAAAGAAAACTATATGGAATTTTCGGAAAGAGATTTGAACTTTGTTTTGATTACTAAAACAAAACTTATTTTGATAGTAAGACTTATTTATTTATCATTTCAATTCGTATCAATTAATTTTATCTATAATTTATTGTATATAAGGAATAATATGATTTCCAAAATCACGAACATCAAATTTATTGAAAAATGTAAGACGAATAATTTCAACAAAAAAGTATAAGCGATTAAAGTACTTGTACGAGAATTGACTAATAAATTTTTATTGACTAATAAATGATTAAATTATTGATATCTTTTCACCTTAAACCTTTTCCGTTAGACACTTAAATTTAGTAATTGAGAGAAACAAGATAAACACAAGTTATAGCACACAAAAATAATATTCTAGTGGTTGTTACTACTTTTTAAACTACAAACAAATATTATTTTAGCTTGTAGTCCCTTCTAATTAAATTGTTTGAATATTATTTCAGATCACAACAATTGATTATATTTTGTCATCTCTACTATAGAAAATATAAATCCATATGATCATAGCGATGCAAAATAATTTATTATTTTATTCAAATGAAAGTGTTTTTTTGTTTCTTAAAATATAATATCACAATATCTTATTTATATTATTATAGCATTATCTAAAAGTTCTGTTTAAAAATATAACATTGAATGTCATTAATACAACAATAGGACCAAATTACAATTATTATTTTTTTATCCTTTAATATTTTTATTTTAATATACAATCTCTTTTAAATTTACTTTCTATGTTTTTTAGTTGTCAATTTAAAAAAAAAATTCCACATAACTTTGTTTAAAGTTTAAGATAACATTAACTACATTTTAAAAAATATGCAATCTTACTTTAATTTAAGATTTAATTAATTTATACATGTGTATTTATTATGATAAGGGATAGAATAAATATTATCGAATAACAATTTTTTTTATTAAGATTTTTTCTTTTTTTTGGCAAAATAATCTTAAACAACACCTAAAAAGAAATGGAAGAGTGTCTCTTATTCTTTATAATAAATGTTAAAAATATTTTAATATCCATTTAATATCAAAAATCAAGAAACATTAGTCAAACTTAAATGCATCGAACTATTAAAAGTATATTTTATTGATAAGAATGCTATTCTTTAATATTAATTAGGCATTCAATACGTTCCATAAATGTTTTCGTTGTACTTATTCTTTAGCCGATGCATTAATTTTTATTAAAAAAGAATTACATATTTTTATTAAAATAATATTCATTTTTCCATCAATATTTTTTTCAAAAGACAATAATATTAGAAGGTATAATCAATAAATATAGACTTTTTTTGGAATATACGTATTGAAGGTGAATATTCTTTCTAGTAATTGAAAAAACCCGTTGATACTGCGTTTTGCTTTGTATTTATTTATTTTAATAAATGTTTATGTGATAAGAAATAAATGAAACTGGATGGATTTTAAGGTATCAACATATATTTAATTAAAGATTATACTCATGCTTAGAACTTAGTTGAAGATACTTGTTTTTATTAATTATCAAACAAATAGAAGGTTCATGGAAATTTAAAATTATAGGTATATCAGATTTTCTAAAACCAAAATAAAATATTTGTACAATGGTCGAGCATGAATGATATATTGTAAAATTATTTAAAGCAAGTGAATAATTTTGAAAGTTTGTTAAAATGTTTTAATAGTATAAGAGTATAATATCTATTTCATGTACAACAAATTTATTTATTTGATAATAACTATTTTAAAATATTTGTATGAATTGACATGTTAAAATTTTAAATAAGGAAAAAAAGTTAGATATGCCTGCAAGTGTTATCCGTGTAGAAATAATTATATTATTTTTCATTTAGATATGATTCTCGAAGATAATTATTCTAAAACTCAACAAACTTACTTATCATACTCATACATACATGTTATTAAGTGGATTATTTATTCATAACTATTGGTGTATCTATTTATAAATATTAACCATAACTATATTAAATGAAAAATATATATATTTGATATTTTAAAGATAAGTAATAGATTTAGAATTATTTTTTTTATTTTCATGAGCAAATGTAAAATTTAATGTGTGTTTCCTTTGCCTCCAATGGATCTAATAGATAGGGAGAAGTGATACATGAGTGGCTCTGCCTTCACACACTGCCACTCTCGTCTATATATAGCATTCACACCCACCACACACAACACATGCACACCATTTTCTCTTCTTCTCCTTCTCTCAATCCTTTTCACTTTCATTCTCAGTTCTCAGGTATTCTTCAACCTTAATGTCTTGTCACTCTCTTATGTTTCATGCTTTCCTTCTCTGTTTTTCTTTAATTTCATTACTTCCCACCTATTTCGGTACTAATATTTTCCAGAAATTTTGTGTATCGGCGAGTTAATGTTTTTTACATGCACCCTTTAATTATTTTATTGCTTTTTTCATAATGTTGTTCCGCCATGTGCCCTTCTTTGGGGTATGTTGTTCTTCTAATGTCTGTTGGTTGGTTTTCATCTACGAAGGTTGTGTTTTTTTTTTCTTCTGTCTGATTCTTCCTTAAAAAAAGCAACTTGATGGTGAAATTGTTGTTTCTGGTGACATTGTATGCGTTTCTGACTAATTCGTTCATGTGGGGTGGTGCAGCATGGGGAGTTCCGGAACCACCGACTATGGAGCATACACTTACCAAAACCTTGAGAGGGAACCTTACTGGCCCACTGAAAAGCTCAGAATTTCCATCACCGGCGCTGGTGGTTTCATTGCCTCACACATTGCGCGCCGCCTCAAGACTGAGGGGCATTACATCATTGCTTCTGATTGGAAGAAAAATGAGCACATGACTGAAGACATGTTCTGCCATGAGTTCCACCTTGTTGATCTTAGGGTTATGGATAACTGCTTGACAGTAACCAAGGGTGTGGATCATGTTTTCAATCTTGCTGCTGATATGGGTGGAATGGGTTTCATCCAGTCAAATCACTCTGTCATTATGTACAACAACACCATGATTAGTTTCAACATGATTGAAGCTGCCAGGATCAATGGTGTTAAGAGGTTATTGAATTTGAACAAACATGAGTTGCGCTTTCACTTTCAATTGCATAATAGGCTTTGTCTGTGTCATGATTGAAGGTTTTTTGTTTTTGTTTTTGTTTTAGGTTTTTTTATGCTTCTAGTGCTTGTATCTACCCTGAATTTAAACAGTTGGAAACAAATGTGAGTTTGAAGGAGGCTGATGCCTGGCCTGCTGAGGTTTGTTGCTGACCCTTTAATTAGTTGTTCAAGTTATGCTGGTTATTCACTTGTATACTTAGGTTATCAAGGGCATGTTTAATTTGTGACTTTTTCTAGCCACAAGATGCATATGGGCTTGAGAAGCTTGCAACTGAAGAGTTATGCAAGCATTACAACAAGGACTTTGGAATTGAGTGCCGCATTGGGAGATTCCATAACATATATGGTCCTTATGGGACATGGAAAGGTATGTTCTTGTTGGAAATCTAAGTGAGTTTAAGTCCTATATTTGGTAAAAATAAGAAAATTGAACAACATATAAGGTAGAAGATTCACGAACTCATTACCTTTTCTGGGTTGAAGGTGGTGTCATTCTCTGATGTGTTTTGACTTATGTCTAATTGGTGTTATATCATATCTATAAGTCGACAAAGTAGTTGTTTACATTTTTATATAGCTCTTTTGGATTTGAAAGTTTGTTCCTTTGTTGTTTGTCTTCAGGGGGAAGGGAGAAGGCTCCTGCAGCATTTTGTCGGAAGACTCTTACTTCCAAAGACCAATTTGAGATGTGGGGAGATGGATTGCAAACAAGATCCTTCACCTTTATCGATGAGTGTGTTGAAGGTGTACTCAGGTATGCCTTACTGATCTTGTGGCTAATGACTGTTATATCAGAAATTATGACTTATAGGGTTTCTCATATTTTAAAATTTGAATTATGAATACATGTTTTTGGTTATATTGAAAGCTGAGAATGAATCCAGTAGTGTGTATTTGTCATTAATAAGTCATATTCATGCTCAATTACAAATGAAAACAATTGCAAAATTTCTATGTTTATCCTGAAATTGCTAGTTCTGAAGATGTTTAAGATTTGCATAGATTGGGAAGAAATGTTATTGTCTCAATATACAATATCTGCTGAATTTAATGGAAGCAAGAGTGTTTGAAGTGACTTTACAAGAATTAAGATTTGCCTGTTTGGTTGTACAGTGCTTGACTATATTACCTTCTTTAGTGTCTTCTGCTGGTTAGTTCTAATTATTTGGTAAGATTTAAATCACATTGCTGTTTTCTTTTTTGTGTTTAGATTGACAAAATCAGATTTCCGGGAACCAGTGAATATTGGAAGTGATGAAATGGTGAGCATGAATGAGATGGCTGAGATTGTTCTTAGCTTTGAGAACAAGACTATACCAATACACCACATTCCTGGCCCTGAAGGTGTTAGAGGACGTAATTCAGACAACACATTAATTAAAGAAAAACTTGGTTGGGCACCAACTATGAAATTGAAGGTATTATTGTTATTTTAGTGATGGGAAAGTCACCATGTTTTCCTCTCTTTATATGTTCTTTCTATGTGGCTGTAAAATTATCTTATATCTGATAAATCTCCTACCGATTTTTTATTTACTTGTCAACATTATATCACATTTTACTTCACATTCCACTGTTTGATCTGTGTAGTGGATCTTATCTTTTATGGATTTTCATCAATAAGATGAGTCCAAATTCTCTGCTGAGTTTGTTGGTACTGAACATTAAACATACACTGATGTTAGTACTTTAAAAATGTTATTAATATATTTTGAAAACACAGCAGCAGAAGAACAATACATAATACTTAGCCGAGAATCCAAATTCCAATAAGATACTAAGTTTTACTCAAAGTACCTCAATTCTCATTGCAGGATGGGCTAAGAATCACATACTTTTGGATCAAAGAGCAGCTTGAGAAAGAGAAGGCATCTGGTGTTGATTTATCAGTGTATGGATCATCCAAAGTGGTGCAAACTCAGGCTCCTGTTCAACTGGGTTCTCTGAGGGCTGCAGATGGCAAAGAATAAAGCCACTAACGTATGAATTTCACAATAAAATAATATCTGGTGTTGCAAGTGAAGGGTTAGTTTATGTTACCATTTTACATATATCACTCAGATCAGCAGATCACAGATAACAGAGTGACTAAAGATTACTGAAGTGTTTCAAGTGCAGGGGTTGATTTCATGTTGGTATTAAGTAGAAATCTTTGGTCACATATTAGCTATTGTTGAAGTTAGTTTCATGTGTTTGAGACGGATCCTGTTATGTAGCTATAGCTTCTGTGAAGTTAATAACTGCTGTTTAAGGTGTTGTTGTTCTATTGGGAATTTTAGTTTGTGTTAAAGTCTAAGTATTTATAGTCTTGCATACAATCCCTTCTTGAAGTACTAGTTTAATTGTATTCAATGTTTTTCTCTGATCAAAATGTGAATTTATTTTGATAATTTGTGCAATTAGAGGTATTAATAAAGGTTGATACTCTCTTGTTTCTATCTTTTTTTTTGGGGAAAAAATAATAATTTCTCTAATCTTAGAATAATAATAAACAATGATAAAAAGAAAATATTAAATCTAATTTTATCATCATTAATTTATTCATATTGTCTACCATTAGTAGTAAGAATATAAACTGAAAAATAATCAATACCCGCTTATTATACAAATATGTTAATCTATAAAAGTAATTATTTTCTTCATTTATATAATTTGGTGGTCAATAGATTGACTCTTGTGGATTTTTTTTCTTACGGCTTTAGGAAAAAAATTCTGGTCCTTGTATAGTTGAGTTAAATATTATGACTAGACTATTCGTATTATTATAATAATAATGAACAGTTAGAAAAAAAATTACAACTCCTTAATAAAGTTAATTTGTTTATTTAGTAATATTTTTTAAACAAAATTAGTTTTTTTTAATTAATATGTGTAATTATGTTATAAATATCTGATAAGAGAATGTGTATTTTAAAAAAGTTAAAAAACACTTTCTTATTTGGTGATTATTATGAAATAAAGAATGCATTATTTTAATTATCATTTTATAATAGCCACAAGTTATTTTTCTTAATAATCATTCTTGTGTGATATCATATAAAAGATACATAAATGGGAAGAAACTAATTAATATAAAACTACTGTAAAATACTTTTCACGAAATAAATATATCTTTTGGTAATAGCATGGCATTTGAAATACTAATTATCTGTTGCAATTTTGAAGTTAAAGAATACATATGAGTTTTTTATGATAAGAGTTTGAATTGAAGTTTTGTGTGGTGAAATACGAAATTTTGAATTAGAAAAATAAATTTTTAACAATTAAATTTTAATAATTTTTTAATATATAATATCTTTTAAGTGATTTTTTATTTTTTTATATTTCAAATTATTTAAAAATTATTATATTAAATAATTATTAAAATTATTATCAAAATTTAATTATTAAAATATTATTGTTTTGTATTAGCCAAAAAGGAGAAAAAGGAAGACTGGGCCAAAAAGGTGTCAATCTCGATGTGGGCTTTGGATTGTTATTACTATGTTTAGTGATTTTGCATCTTTCTAACTAAAAACTAAGCTTGTGCTTTGAAATGTAAGAAAACCAAAGTAGTCAACATTTTGCGATGTTGTCGGGAATGAGTAATTTGTGAGAGCAAACATTGGGACCTAGGAATCAGTCCGGTAACGTGAAACACAAGAACCCTAAAGTTACTTTTCAGTTTTCATTTTGTCTGTAGCTATAAATTTGTTGGGACCACCAACTTTCATCAGTAACAGTAAGGTACTAACCACTCTTTCCCTTTATCTTTCTATAAATTTAAGTTTCCTAGTCCGATCTTTTAAGTGATGATGGTCCTTTATTTATCTAGTTTTCTAAAATTTATTTTTAAATATGCTATTTGATATTTTATTTACTTTATTAAGTAAGTTTAACCTCTTTTATTAATATTATATTTGTTATTTTTATTTTTATTGCTATGTATGCGAAAGGACAAGTATGATTCCCAAATTCTGTTCATACAATGTAAAGTTAGACTTTCAAAGAACTTTAAAACATTAACTTATCTATTTTTAATTAAATTGAAAGAATAACTTCTAATTGATAACATTTTTTAAACAATTGAAGACACGTTTATAAATATACAATTTATTCAAGAGATTTATTATTACACAAAAGATTTAAGTGGAACTTTTAACTTTAATTTAGACAAAATTTAGATTGTTTAATTATTTATTTGATCTCTCTTTTCGTTCGAAAATGTAAAATTGGTCCTTCAATTTTTTTTAGTCTTAATTTGATTTTGGTATTTAAAAAATTGATACAATTTGATCATTTTGTTAAAGTTTTTGAAACGGATTAATGATTTTTTTTTATCAAAATTGACATTAGAATTATGTTAATTACACCAACAAAGCAAATCATTTTTATTAACAATTTCAATTTTGATAAAAAATTGTTTATCTGTTTCACAAAATTTAACGAAAAAATTTAAATTGCGTTAAATTTTCAAAATCCTGACCAAATTGAGATTAAAAAGAACCGGAAGACCAATTTGACATTTTTTTAACAAAACCAGCTATCACAAGAATAATTAAACCATAAATTGAATATAATGTGTAATTATTTTTTCATTTCTAATCAGAATGAGAGTTTCATTTTAATAATTTTGCATGACAAAATAGCTTGTTAAATATTATGGCATGATAAATTAGTGAAGTGAAATTTCGCATTTAATTGGAGAACAAATCTAATTATTATTTTTTTATGAAAAAAGTTGGAGGTTGTATCTTAAATATACGAGTACAATACTTTTATTTTTTTCTTTCTCTCCACTTGCAGACCAAAAAAAGTATCCTCCCATTCTCTCTCTGAACTAAGTAATGTTTTAATATTTTATAAACCTCAGCTCGAAAGTTATACATGAATTTCTTTTATGAAGACAAGTTTATTGAACATCAGCAGAGTTTAAATAATTTATAAATTATCTAACTTATGTGTCCTCTGTTCGTTACTTTTTTTTCCTGTTTACTACTGCCATTAATGTTTTAAGTAATATGAGAAATGACTTTTATTTAAAACATTAAAGTGTTAAATGTCAATTACAGTTTTATATCTTCTTAATAAAAATAAAACATAAAAGTATAATAGCTATTTCAATACACATTGTCAATTTTTGTTTCATTTCTCCTTGATTGATGCATTCTTCATATTTGAAGTTCACGTTGTGACCACTAATATAGTCACCACTTACCTTAATTTAAAACTATACACCAACGAAATAATTTCGTTAGAAAATTACCCGGATCGGTAAAAAGGCCCATGACATGAACAAGCTATATTTAAGGCGCCCTCACAATTCACATTAAGTATAATTCAGTATACAGTATACATATATATATTGGTTAAGTTTGGGTGCAACAGGGGAGGGGGTGCGAATCCCAAATGTTCTGTAATGAAGCAAAGTTTCAAATATGACATACGAAATGTGGTCCGTTAACTCTACTCATCTTCAATATATGACAAGTCCTGTTGCAAAGGGTTAGCCTCAAGTTGCTCTGCGAATTTTTGGAGTATATCCTTCACAAGATTTCCCAACTCTTCTTTATCCAATTCGGTACCATCTTTTTCTTTTGTTACTATATCATCAAAGACAGCGTCATAAAGGAGAACAGCTGCCACCTCAGCTTGAACTAGCGGTAGACCCAATTCCTTTGCGTTTTTCTCTAGGTAGCTCCTTATTATTTCTGTGCTCCTTAAGCCATCCCTTGCATCCACTTTTTCCCCAAATACCTTCTCCACTACGTTGTTCAATTCCTGTTCATTGGCTAATAGCTGCACCATTGTCCACAATAAAAGTTGATAAATCAGAGTGTGCTAGTGGGGAAACAGGTACACGCTTTAATGGGTTTTTATGTATTTCAATGATGATGATTTATTTTTTATAAACTAAAAGGATGATCAGTCTTCAATTTGAAAAAATGTAGATAGCATGGTGAAGAATATATGCATATATGAAAACAAAAAAATTAAAACATAGGGTTTTTAAATAATATGTGAAAGATACCTGTCTTAGCTTAGAGCCATTAACTACTTGAATATTCCGGATAACAACAACATTCTCTTTCGAAAGTTCCTCCTCTAGATCTTGCATTACAGACTGCAGAAGCTGCGCAAACTGTGCCTGACCCAATTTTTCTTCTCCATCCGCCCCATGTTTTCTCAATAAATCATTTAGCTTTGGAAATTCTGCTCATTTATGCTCAAAAGGTCAGTTTTGTTCGACACCATGTATATATGCTAACAAAAGTATTAAATAAATCCTAGATATCATAATAACAGCACATGTTATGCCCAGTTTCAAACAATGGAAAATATACTTCACAATTTTCTTTAAATGGATATAAGTGTGCATTCCAACACATTATCTACGATAAATAGAATCATAATCTAAGAATTCCAAAGCCAAAGAACACAGACATACCTTCTACAAATCAAGCTAAATTCTACATAGGCAAATGGAAGATAAGACATTAACACAGATAACAATCATCTTCACAAGTACAAAATGTCAAAACCAAGTTGCATAGCATGTGGTCTGTGAGGAAGTGCAAGCCTCCTTAAGTGAGGAAAAAAAATAGAACTGTAGAAGTCAGTATCCGATTATAAAAATCCAAAGGATCAATCTTCTTTTCATCTGGTATAAGAAAATGAAATGCTATATACTTTTCGGAATTCATAACATCAACCATTCTAAAAGTCTGTTACTGTGTGATGCAAACTCTGGAAACAATGAACTCGGCCAGTTCTAAGCAGAGGTAGAATTTTTATACACATGCCTCAGGGAGGATTTCCTATTTTGTAACCTTATGCCAGTTGCAGGATTTCCTTCTAAAATTTGCAACTACAAGAAGAAAAATGTTCTCGCACCACAAATCCACTAAAAAAGCAAAAAAAAAAAAAAACAAAAAGCCAAAAAAAAATAA
>Ga0214543_1011318_pt1 | contig 12590 bp, 15 predicted proteins | sample CNSS2metaG_FD_160094 | JGI IMG/M metagenome (GOLD analysis project Ga0214543, IMG submission 160094) | Root nodule microbial communities from cowpea collected in UCLA plant growth center, Los Angeles, California, USA - CNSS2 | ecosystem: Host-associated > Plants > Roots > Nodule | place: USA...
GAATCAAAAATAACAAACACAAATGAAAGGGATGAAGGATTAGTGAACTTCCTTTCTAAACATGCTTAGTCTTCTTAAGCATGTGCCTTCATCCTTGGTTGGGGTCAATCCTTCATCATCCTCCCCTCCTTGGAGAGAATTTGACCACAAATTCTTTAAGCCTTTGTAGATGGAGCTTGACTTGATTTGGGGGAGGATTTGCACCTCCCTTTTATGAGCTCTTGTTCCATCCTTTCTAAGGGTATTACCCCTAGCTTTGGTTAGGCCATCCCTCTTTTCTAGACCATTCTTCCTCTCATGCTTGGGCATTGGGTCTTCCTTTTGAACCTTGGAAGAGAAGGAAGAATGGTGATGTCCATCTTGCTTTGGAAATCTTTTTTTGGAGTCAAGTAACACTTTGGAGGTAACTTGCTCTTTTTCATTTTCATCTTTTCTCTTATCTTTCACTTTATTTTGGTCCTCATTTGCTTGATTGGGTGAGAGAGGTAGGAGTGTGAACTTCTTGCCTTGGAAGGAGAAAGCATAGGTATTAGCATGGCCATCATAAAAGACTTTTCTATCAAGCACCTCAGTCGTTTTTACACGATGCCACTTGATGAGGAGTGGCGATGCAAGAAGTTTAAGAATGGTCTCGGAGGAGACATTCATCTCATGCTTGCACCATTGTCCATTAAGGACTTTGCCGCACTAATGGAAAATGCCAAAGTGATGGAAAAGATGAAAAATGAGGTAGAGACTCAACGCTCACAGCAACATCAGTGGATTGGTGGACCATCTGGATCCAAACTGAGGCATGAGGAGCGGAGGAAACCATATGATAGACCTCATCATCAGTCCTAGGGGTCTAGGAGCTTTCCTACACAACATGGCCGAATGTAGTGCTTCCAGAGTGGAGGCCCTCACTTGAGGAGCGTGTGCCCACGTATGGAGAGTTACCGCAAGTGTAACAACTATGGCAAGGAAGGCCATTTTGGCAAGGACTGCCCCTCTCCTGCTAGGGTAGTGGCATGCCCTCCAGTTCAGAGTCCTACCCAACACCAACAGAGGAACAGGGGCAACAAGCTTCAAGGGACGGACAAAGTTTATGCCATGACAGGAGTAGAGGTTGCAGGCTCAGGTAATCTTGTTATGGGTCGTTGCATGATTGCTGGTGAATCTTTGTGTATGTTGTGTGATTCTGGAGCGACACATGCTTTTTGTGTCAAATGCATGTGTGAAAAAGTTGGGTCTGTCGGTGTGTGAGCTACAATGTGTCTACTTCGGCGTCGGGTTTGATCAGAACATCATCCTTGTGTGCTAGGTGTCTAGTGGAGGTAGAGGGACGCATGCATAAAGTGAATCTGATCTGCTTACCTCTACAGGAGTTAGAGGTGATCTTAGGGATGAATTTTTTGTCTACCAATCGCATTCTTATAGACTGCCGAGAGAAAAAGTTGTTATTGTTAGAAATAGTTTAATATAATTGAAAAAATAAAATAATTAAAATAGAAATTCTACTGTTACTCATGTTTTTATAGACCTTTAATTTATGGGTTAATGTGTTTTATGATTAAGACTATGTTTTTATTACAATTTACTCCTTTGTCTCCTTTTGCTACCTATAAATACCACCTAGGTGCATGGGGAAGGAAACAAAAAAACAACAACAGAGACAACAAACACTAGAGTTCTTTCTTAAAAGTGTTCTTTTCTTTTCTATATTATCTTTAAGACAGTGGTGTTCATAAGATTCGGAGATCCTTCGCTGCACTCGATCGCTCTGACGGGTTGTTGTATCTTGGGAGAGAAACACATATGATTTGAAACATTTGAAACACATATGATTATGTATTTGTTTATCCTTGTGCAGTAGGGGCATTTTCTCTCTAAGGATAGCACTATGCGTGTCTCAACCCAAGATATTTCTACTCCTTTCCTTGTTTATTTTTATTTATTATTGTTATTATAATTTTTGATCTCTTATTAATATTCATTGATTTATATATATGTCTTAGTGTTAGTATTATTTGAGTAATCATTTTTCTAACAGTTATTTCCCAACTCAGAAGAGCCTGAGTTGTTGTCATCTCACAGGGTTATGAAAGAGCTACAAGACGGTGCACAGTGTTTTATGATCTTCTCACATCTAGAGGTGGAGAGAGAAGAAGAGAAGTCTGTCATACTAGTGGTGCATGAATTTTAAGATGTATTCCCGAAGGAAGTGTCAGGGTTGCCTCCCAGTAGAGAGGTGGAATTCTCAATTGACCTGGTGCCTGGAATTGGTCCAGTGTCGATGGCTTTGTATCGTATGGCTCCAGCAGAGTTGGTGGAACTCAAGAGTCATTTTGAGGAATTATTGGGGAAATAATTCATTCGACCTAGTACTTCGCCTTGGGGAGCGCCAGTATTATTAGTGAAGAAGAAGGATGGGAGTGCACGCCTGTGTGTGGACTACAGGCAGCTAAACAAGATGACCATCAAGAACAAGTATCATCTCCCGAGAATTGATGACTTGATGGATCAATTGCATGGATCATCGGTGTTCTCGAAGATTGATTTACGGTTGGGATATCATCAAATATTAGTGAAGGTAGATGATGTGCAGAAGACGGCCTTTAGGTCCCGATATGGCCACTACAAGTATGTGGTTATACCTTTTGGGGTGATCAATGCTCCGGCGGTGTTCATGGACTACATGAACTAGATTTTTAGACCATTCTTGGATAAGTTTGTCGTAGTCTTCATAGACGACATACTTATCTATTCCAGGACCCATGAGAAACATGCAAAACACCTGAGGTTGGTACTTAGTTTTCTGAGAGAGAAGCAATTGTATGCTAGATTGTTCAAGTGCGAGTTCTGGATGGATGAAGTCAAGTTTTTGGGACATGTGATATCCGCTTAGGGGATAGCGGTGGATCCAGCAAAGGTTGATGCAGTGGTTAAGTGGGAGAGTCTCAAGTCAGCCATAGAGATAAGGAGCTTCGTTGGTTTAGTTGGCTACTATAGGAGATTCATAAAAGGATTCTCCAAGATAGTGGCGCCTTTGACACAACTTACCCGAAAGGACCAACCCTTCACTTGGACGGATAAGTGCGAGGAAAGTTTCCAAGAACTTAAATGGATGTTGACGAGTACTCCAATCCTGGTGATTCCCGGTGTCGGGAAACCTTTTGAGGTCTATTATGATGCCTCTCATCTAGGTTTGGGCTGTATGTTGATGCAAGAGAAGAAGGTAGTGGCATATGCTTTGAGGCAACTTAAGGTGCATGAAAGAAACTACCCCACTCATGACCTGAAGTTGGCAGCTATTGTGTTACCCTTGAAGATTTAGAGACACTATCTCTACGGTGCTCAGCTTCGAGTCTTCAGCGACCACAAAAGTCTCGAGTATTTATTTGATCAGAAGGAGTTAAACATGAGACAGAGGAGGTGGATGGAATTCCTGAAGGATTACTATTTTGAACTTTTGTATCATCCGGGGAAGGCAAATATGGTAGCAAATGTCTTGAGTATGAAGACTGTACATACTACACATCTTATGATCAATGAGGTGGAACTATTGGAGAAGTTCATGGACATGAAGCTACAGGTGGAATTGGGATCCAAGTTTATTAGATGTAGTACCCTGACTATATCTAGTGACTTCTTGGACTCAGTTAGAGAAAGATAGTTGTTAGATGCCAGTTTGAACAAAGTGAGAGAACAACTTAGGTCAGATGAGGCAAATGATTTTGCTTTGGGAAAAGATGGTATACTGAGATTCCAGGGCAAAGTGTGTGTAATAGATGATGCAGAAGTGAAAAGGTTAATCCTTGAGAAAGGGCACAAGAGTCGTCTTAGCTTGCATCCTGGCATGACTAAAATGTACCAAGATCTCAAGGAGACCTTCTGGTGGCAAAGTATGAAGAAGGACATTGCACAGTTTGTATCAGCCTGTTTGACATGTCAGAAGGCAAAGGTAGAGCATTAGAGACTCGATGGGACTCTACAACCATTGGACATACTAGTGTAGAAATGGGATAGCATAGCCATGGACTTTGTGACCCATTTGCCACAAACTTTTAGAGGGCATGATACAATCTGGGTCATAGTGGACCGACTGACTAAGAGTGCTTATTTCTTGGCGATGAACTTAAGGATGTCCATGGCCAAGTTGGCCCAGTTATACATTAAAGAAATTGTGAGGTTACATGGGGTACCTTCGAGTATAGTCTCTAATAGAGATCCGCGGTTCACTTCTCGGTTTTGGCAGACCTTGCAGAGTGCTTTGGATAGCAAGCTAACCATGAGTTCAGCCTATCATCCTCAGACTGACGGACAATTTGAGAGGATGATCCAGTCACTTGAAGACTTGTTGAGAACATGCGTGTTGGACCACTTGGGTGCTTGGGATGAGGTTCTACCATTGATAGAGTTCAGCTACAACAACAAATTTCATGCGAGCATTGGCATGGCGCCATGTGAGGCTCTATACGGTAGGAAGTGTAGGACCCCTCTGTGTTAGTTTCAAGATGGGGAAGCAGTACTGGTCGGACCAGAGTTGTTAGAATAGACCACTGAGAAAGTGAGGATGGTGAGGGATAAGACGCAGGCCTCTGAGAGTAGGCAGAAGGCTTATGCAAACCATAGGAGGAGACCCTTGGAATTCGTGGCTGGAGATCATGTATTCTTGAGGGTGACCCGAACCACTGGTGTGGGAAGGGCTCTCTGCACAAGGAAGCTCTCTCCTAAGTTCCTTGGCCCTTATCAGATCTCGAGGAGGATTGGGCCAACGGCTTATGAGATTGCTTTGCTCCCTCAGTTGGCAAATCTTCATCCGGTGTTTCACGTGTCGTAGTTGAGAAAGTATGTATTTAACCCGCCTCATGTGTTGGAATCCGAGAATGTTCAGATCAGGGAGGATCTTACTATGGAAGTACCACCTGTTGCTTTGGAGGAGAGCCGAGTTGAGGAACGGCAGGGAAAACTAGTCAGTCTTGTCAAAGTCATTTCGGATCGGAGGACAAGTGACTCTACTTGGGAGTTGGAGGAGGATATGAGGAAGTCACATCCACATTTGTTTTCCTAGAAAGTCTTCATTTTCGAGGTCAAAGATTTTTGTTGTTGGGGAGAATGTAAGGCCCACTATTTTTTCTGCCCTAATTCTAAAGGGGCTGCCCCAAATCAGTTGGGCCTAGGGCTGGCCCAAAACGAGCCAAAGACCCTAAACTAGCTAACACACTCTCATTCTCTGCACTTTTTAGAAACCATTCACCCTTATTCTCTCCTTGAACAACAGTCGTGCTTTACTAGGGTTTAACGCCAATCTTGGTTCAGTGAGCTCATTCTCGTTTCTTGCTCTGTGTAAGTATTCTCCAGCTCATACCCTTTATTTCCAATTGTATTCTCATATTTTCCAGTTAGGATTTCATAGTAAACTCATTTTAAACTCATTCCGCTATTTCCAACTCTGAATCTGTTATTAGAGCTACATGTGCTCCACAATTTGGGTGTCGAAGTTCTTGACTAGTATTTTCCAAGTAAGGGAAGCTAGGGATTTCTTATTTAATTTGATTCTTACATATTTTGCCACTGTTTTCATGTTTGTATGGTTGATGTGCTACTATAAATGTTTGGATGGATTTGTATTGTTGTTTGGGTATGAGGGTATGGCTATTGCAGGGAGAACAATGGCGAGACCTAAATTTTTCGCCCAAGCGACTCTGTCTCGCCTAGGCGAGACTTGCAGAAACAGGTCCCAGCTCACACTTGAGCTCTCGCTCAACGGAGACCTTTCGTTTTAAGCGAGGTACTATCTCGCTTAGGCGAGAGGGGCTCGCCTAAGCGAGAACGCGTGAGGGTTTGAGGCACGTCGCTGCAATTTTAGCCCAGACGAGGAACCTCACCTTTGGGTGAGGGGTGGCCTCGCTCAGGCGAGGAGGGCTCGCCTAAGCGAGAACTCGTGGGTCTTGCAGGGTTCTCTGTTGGCAGTCTCGCCTAAGCGAGAACCTGTAACTTGAGCAAAAGATCCCTTTCGCTTGAGCGAGGGTCCTTAGCTTGAGCGAGACTGGTTTGGGGTTTTGCTCCATGACTGTTCTTTCCATGCTTTTGGTTGTTGATTATGAGTTTGGTTTGGATTTCCTTAATTGAAGTATGAAGTATATGAATATGCATGAGTGAAGTGGTTTATGGATTGTGAATGATAAGTCTAGTATGATTACGGCATGTGATCTGTATGAAATGGTTGGTTATCAAAGTGGCATGGTTTTGGCATGATCAATGATCCTATATTGATTGATGGAAACATGATGTTGGTTTGGTTAGGACGTAATTCCACGATAGTTTCATGGTGGTGCCTCATTGGTTAGGGCGTTATTCCATGAGCCTCTAGGTGAGACCTCATGGCGGTGCCTCAGTTGGTCGGGACATAATTCCATGACCCCTGTTAGTAAGAGTTCATGGTGGTGCTCCCACTAAGGATTCAATGTAAGGATGTATTCTGACACTCTAAAAAGTCAGTTAGTCTCACATAAAGCGTACTGACTCTAATGGTGAGAGTAGCAAGAGGCTTAGAACCCATTAAGGGCTAACCTTGTGGGGGGAATGAGACATTGTAACAATTAGCTCGACAGAGCAGCTCTGTAGAGCAAGGAAGTCCACCACAAGGGCAAGCATCCACTGAATCCGACTAATTATATTTATCCGGATGAGTCATGTCTCGAGTCTTAGTGTATTGTGTGCAAGTCATAACATGATTGGGTGATGATTATATTTTGGACTATGGATATGTATATAATTGTATGATAAACTATTTTCTGCTCTAGCTTACCCTTCTGCTTGTTTGTGTTCTTGTGTGTGGTTTTCTCCCTTTTGCGATGTTCTTCAATTTATTCATGTGAGCAGATGCGAGAACTCTCCGTGTTCATCATGGTGATGGAGGTTCCACTGCTTAGCCTTTCTGGGTTGGATTTCCAGCTTTCTTTTAGGGCCACGACCCATGTATTGTCATGCTTGGCACTTTATTTTGTAAATTGTTGACTCTTACTCCACTTCGGTCACTGGCATCTTGGTGTGCCTAAATTTCTATTCAGGTTTCTTTTGGTTAAATGTAAGGAGTAGTGTTTATACTTCATACCTTTGTTTCCGATATTATTCTGTGACATTTCTTTTAATTAGCGTTATTAATTAAATGGGGTGTAACAAATATAAGAATTTTTATTTACTTTTGAACATTATACATAATTATTATATATATATATATATATATATATATATATATATATATTTATATAAATTTATATTATTTATATCTTTAACATTTCACTAAATAATATATATTGGTTAATTAATTAATTAAACATGTTTCTTTTAAGAAAATAATAATAATAATAATAATAATAATAATAAGAATAATAATATTATAAAAATAATGTATTTATCATGATATATATTTAAAAATATAATGTTAACCATTAAAATAATCATAATAATATAAAATAACATAATAATAAAAATATATTTGTAAATAAATTTAGACTTATTATTATTATATACTATAATAAAAACACATTAAATATTATATATATATATATATATAAATTATATAGAAATAAATTATAATAAAAAAAATTAATATAAGTAAAACTAATTTCTTTGTACAAAGAGATAAATCACTAGCAGGTTAAGATTCGGAAGTGGATTTAGTGAATTTTCGAATGCAAGACTTACATAACTCTAATTCATTTTCATATTTTGAATGACCCAATTTAATTCAAAATAATAATAATAATAATAATAATAAAACAAATAAAAATAACTAAACTTACGTCATTTTGTCATCTAAAATGCCATTAAGAACGTGTTTTATGATATGCATTTGAAATGTCAAATAAACTCAACAAAATTTAATTAAAAGAATTAAATTTACGCATTTTTATAATTGAGAGACTAAATTAAATCCAAGTTTTGAGGAAGAACTAATTCCAATTTTCACTGAAAATGAAAGAACAAAAAACATATTTAATCTTTTATATATATATATATATATATATATATATATATATATATATATATATATATATAATTGTACACGTTTTCTGTAGTTGTTTCTTCTTTTTATTCATTATAATATTATAAAGTGTGTTATTATTATGTATTTGTTTGGTTACTAATATATATTGTTACGTTGATTTTTATTTATTATTTATTTATTTATTAAAAAAGTGCGAAGGATAGTAATAATAATAATAATAATAATAACTATTAATAGAATTGATTGAGTTTAAATTAAATTGCAGTTGGAGATTTTATTTTGGAGATTTAAATGAGTGAGTTTTATTCAAGACAAGTTAGTTTTATTCAAGACTAGATGTTCTTGATTTGTTGTTATTGTGATACAATATTCAGTAAAAAGTACAATCATTTCTGAATTTGAATTTTCAAGAGACACAACAAAAATAAACCATAGAAGAACACAAAATAAAACAAGGATAAGGGACGCCACAATCTAGCATATTGATAAGTGAGTGAAGATTCACCACAAAGATATAACTTTTAATAAGAATCAAAGTTCTAATCCAAGAGCCAAGAAAATCCTCTCTAAAATAATGCAAAATGCATATAATATAACTCAAAAGTATCTACATCAGCTTTTGGCTCTAGCTTACCCTTCTGTTGTTTGTTGTATGTTTTATATGTGTGGTTCTCTCTTTTGTGATGATAATCAACTTGTTGATGTGAGCAGATGCGAGGAACACCCGTGGTCAACAGGGAGGTGATGGTTCCGCTGCTTAGCCATCTGGGCTGGATTTTACTACTTTGGGCTTTCTTTTGGGGCTTTGGCCCATGTACTAGTCTATCTTTTAATTTTCTATTTTGATTACTATTGCACTTTGTATCTGGTTTAGTTTTGGCATCGTGGTGTGCCTTGAATAATTGTAAGGAGTTAAGTTTAAACTTCAGGACTATGCTGTTATATTATATTAGTGTGACACTTCCTTTAATTATGTTTATTAATTAAATGGGGTGTTACACGGGAAATATAAAACTTTATTAATTAATTAAAGTACTCAAAAATCCATAATAAAGAAAAACTGAAAGTGTTATCAAACAGGCCATAAGCCTTACAATTCATTACAAATCCAAAGGTATAAACTTAACATAAAACTAAAAATTCCCAAGCTATCCCCGCTCCATGGCTAAGCATCACTAGCACCACCTACATTAACATCATCTGCTCACGTGTACCACGTACACAATCATCGCCAAACACAAGCAGATAAGGTGAGCTTAACAGAATAAGCATAATAAACACATATACATATGTTAATCACCAATATACACATATATTTATATCATACAAGCACCCAAAGAGATTTCCTCATTCGATTCCATATCACATGGCCACAACCATGTTATTTGTGTTCTACATCTTCTAGTGATTATCTCAAGATGACTTGCTGCCACACTTATCGGCCACAACCGATAGAATACGTGCGGGAAACCATTGTTATGGATCACACACCGTAACGCCAGGTGGAGTTCCCAAATACGAACATAGTTCGTAACATCCCAAGACTACCAAACTCGTTAGTCAACAATTGAGGAGGGCAATCTATCTAGACCCATCCGTACTGCCCACAACCAGCACACTCACACCGACAACACTCGCCAACCCGAGCCACAACTCAAGAGTTCCTCATGTTCATCCGCCATTTCGAGCCAGAACTCAAGAGATGTTATTCCGAGCCACAACTCAAGGAATACCATGTGCTTAATCCCCTATCCCGTGCCACAACTCAAGGGATACGTTTCGTGTAAAACCCGGGAAAAGATTAATTAAATAATTAATTAATAAATGTGAGCAGTGGGAGCCTTTATGGCATTTAATATTGATTGATGTGATGTGGAAGAGTACTAGCTTAAATGGTTGAGAGTACTTGATTGTGTGGGAGGACTTGGGTTTGAGTTCTATGTATGCCAATTGTGTGTTATTTGATCTATTATTATTTTTAATAATATGCTTGATCATGTTGAGTAATAATATAATCATAGAATTATATTAATCATCACAAAACATGATTTGGTTGGATGGTTGTGCATCAATTTGACATTAACATGGTTTTGGGTTCAAACCTTGGTAGAACCATGTTAACTTTTTTTCTTTTGCCAAAATTCCTTGTAGCATGAAGGTGAAGGGGCATAGGAAGCCAGGAGTGGATGAAAACAACTCATAATGGAATTTGAATGGCAATTACATGCATTTTAATGCCATTTTCGTTTTTGGCCACTAACCACAATTAAGGACCATAATAAAAAGGCAAACTAAGATAATTGGAAGGGTTTTTGAGACTGGAAAATTATAGTGTTGTAAGGAACACGAATTCAGAGGAAACAAAGTGATTAGAGAGTAAGCAAAGGAGTTGAATTGGGTTGGAGCCAAGGGAGGAAATTGGTATCAAGGAAGAATTATAGAATCATCCTTTTTAAAGCGAAGAATCCAGGTTAGGGGAGCTGAGCCTCGTTAATTTTGTGTTTAAGATTAACTGCATGTTGTATAACATGATTATATATGATTATCCTCTGTCTTTGCTTAAATTTTTCCAGAAACCGCATGGTGGGCGATGAACTGTTGTCAGGCGACTCATTCATTTTTCCAGTTTTTGTGCATCTGCTATGAACCGCCTGGCGGACGATGAACTGCTGCCAGGCGATGCGTGTCAGTTTGGCACGATAATAGTGTTTCTTTTGTGATTCAAGGTTGTTCTGCTAAGGAAAAAGTGGTCCTAGGAATTGTTTATAATGTAAATATTTCATAAGTGGCAAATCGTGAGGTAACTGGAAGTAATTGGGTGAGATATTGATTATATGAGTATTAGGTTTGAACCATTTGGAAAATTGGGCCTTTTAAATTAAGAGATGATATGATGCATAAAAATAATATGAATTGAATAAAAATTATGTGTGCACCATATAATTATGTCAAGACGAATGTGGGAAGGGTTGATTTGGGGTTTTGGGGTTTACGCAAGTGCAGAACAATCTGGGATTTTTCCAAAATTGTATGCACCGCCTGGCAGCAGTTCATGAACTGCTGCCAGGCGACTCATGTTGAAACAACCCAGTTTTTGGGTTTTCTGTTAAGAATCGCCTAGCGGTGAAGAGCTGCCGCCAGGCGGTGCACGTGGTGTTCTGTTCACGAAAAATGTTGTTTTTCGTACTTTTCGTGCACAGGAACCGCCGAGCGGTATTTTAGTCCCGCCAGGTGCCACATCCTCACTTTTGGGCGCTAGACGCCACCATTTTTTCTGGTTTGCGTAATTTTCATAAAACTGCATTTCCCGGTTCGTTAACCGTCTGATTTAGGTGAAATTTTGACAGGTGGTCCATAACATGTGGTTCTTCATTTTGAACGGTGGAGATCGGATTTGGAGGTCAGTAGCTAGAGATATACATTACTTAATATTGCTGATTTTAGAGTTTGTAAAATACATGAATAAGCTCTTGATAAGGTCAAGTAACTTCTAATGAAGCATGATTGGGTTATGCGGTAAGTCTCTATCAATTTGAATGTTCCTTTGGGTTAGTCACATGTGGAGAATTTGGTTTGGTGAAGGCATGGGTGTCAATATTAAATTGCATTGGTGCATAAGATCATATGCTTAAAATTGTTAGAGTGTTGCTGCTTATATTTTGTTTGAGCATGCTTGGGATGGTCTATATGACAAGGGGATGAATGCACATGTGAGGTGCTATAAGGCCTGGAACATTATAGATGGCAATGCCTTTCATTAGGGGTACTCTAGAATGAGAGCAAATGAGAGCAACCTGTGTGAAGTGTGCTTGAACCTGAACTAAAATCAGTACTGCGCAAGTACTGGTGTAGCGCCCGGCGGTGGTGATCGACTCGCCAAGCGACAACATAGAAACAGGGGGTTCTAGATCACAGTGGTGCCTGGCGGTAAGGAGGGTTGCGCCAGGCGGAGTCTACAATTTAGTAAATACTAAGGCATGTGGCACCTGGTGGCACAAGAAGTCCCGCCAGGCGATAATTGCAGTGGCAGTAAAGACTAAGGCGCTTAACGCTTGGCGGTAGATTGGTGTTATACTTGCTATGATGTGCGTGATCTACAAGGCTTCTAGGATATCTTAAAGGTCGGCTTGCTGGTGTTCCTTGAGTTGAGCTCGGAACGTATCCCTTGAGTTAAGCTCGGGATAGGGGTTAAGCACGTGGCATTCCTAGAGTTGAGCTCGGAATGACATCCCTCGAGTTGAGCTCGGAATGAAATCCCTCGAGTTAAGCTCGGGATGGCGGATGAACACGAGGAACCTTTGAGTTGAGCTCGGGTTGGCGAGTCTTGCCGGTGTGAGTGTGCTGGTTGTGGCTAGTATGGATGGGTCCAGATAGATTGCCCTCCTTATTAGTTAGCTGACGAGTTTGGTAGTCTTGGGACGTTACGAACTATATTCGTATTTGGGAACTCCATCTGACGTTACGGTGTATGATCCGTAGCAATGGTTTCCCGCACGTGTTCTATCGGTTGTGGCCGATAGGTATGGCAGCAAGACACCTTGGGGTACTCACTAGAAGATGTAGAACATGATTGACATGGTTGTGGCCATGTGGTGTG
>Ga0214543_1011321_pt1 | contig 12585 bp, 5 predicted proteins | sample CNSS2metaG_FD_160094 | JGI IMG/M metagenome (GOLD analysis project Ga0214543, IMG submission 160094) | Root nodule microbial communities from cowpea collected in UCLA plant growth center, Los Angeles, California, USA - CNSS2 | ecosystem: Host-associated > Plants > Roots > Nodule | place: USA...
TACCATAAAGAGTAATCATATGAGTAAATATATCAAATCAATGGACAATCATTATTTCATAACACTTTTTTGATGGAGACATTTTAAAGAAAGATAAAAAAAAAAACATCTTCCACTAATAAATATCTACAAAATAAAAAGGGTGGAAAAAAAATTGCAACTAGTTGAATAAAAACGAAAACATGTAACTTGTTAAAGAAGTTATATTTCATTGGCCCAAACCATGGAGGTTTAAATATTGTAATTTAATTAAATTTTTTAAAGACGGCGGATATATTCGATAAAAGAGGCGTCCTATTTAAGTTAACCAAATTATTATAAATGACAAAACTAGATTTTCGGATATTTAATACAATTGAATTCACAACGTCAAAATTATAAACCACTCGTTAAACAAAAATAATTTCGTATCGATAAATCGAGTGTTGGATAGGTCCAAAAATCATTTTTATTTTTATTTTTAACTTTTAGTAGGACATAATAAATTATCAAGCAAGAAAATAAAATATTTTTTTGGTACTTTTTTAAAATTGTAAACCCCTTTTTATTCTTGTGTCTTTATTGAGAAAAGTTAAACTAAACAAAAAGGGTTTTCAACTAAATTTTAGGTTCTCAAAATTATAATTAGATTTTCCCGTTAAGAATCACGATTCAACGCATTTATTAGAGTCAGCCTAACATAAGAGTTGAGATAAAAAAAAAAATAGAGGCAATTTTTGTGAGGTTTATTTCATAAAATAATAATATCAGTTTTAATTCATATTTGAGGAAAATTAATGTGAAAATATCCGGCCAAGAGGATAAGTGGGCCTGAAACATGGGCTAAGAAGATGCTTTATCTAACCTCAATAATAGAGAAACACGTGTGGACATCGCATTGGTTACATCGTTTACAATAATCTGGGAAGCGTGCATAAAGATTCCCCCAAAGATCAACATATCCATTGCTCTTTCTCAGCTTTTTCTTCTTCCAATGGCTACTCCCTCACTCTTCTTCCTCTTCAGTCTCCTCCTTTTCTCCGCCACCTTAGCCATCGCCGAACGGATCGACGGTGAAGATGACCTTCTGATCCGTCAAGTGGTGCCGGACGCGGAGGAGCACCTGCTCAACGCCGAGCACCACTTCTCCGCCTTCAAGGCGAAGTTCGGCAGGACCTACGCCACGCAGGAGGAGCACGACCACCGCTTCCGCATCTTCAAGAATAACTTGCTCCGAGCGAAGTCGCACCAGAAGCTTGATCCCTCCGCCGTCCACGGCGTCACGAAGTTCTCCGATCTCACTCCGGCGGAGTTTCGCCGCCAGTTTCTGGGTTTGAAGCCGCTTCGTCTTCCCTCCGACGCTCAGAAGGCTCCGATCCTGCCGACCAACGACCTCCCTAGCGATTTCGATTGGCGCGACCATGGAGCCGTTACTGGCGTCAAGAATCAAGGTTCTTGCGGATCGTGTTGGTCGTTTAGCGCCGTGGGAGCGCTGGAAGGTGCTCATTTTCTTTCGACCGGTGAGCTCGTGAGCCTCAGCGAGCAACAACTCGTGGATTGTGATCATGAGGTTAGTCTTTTATATTTATAGAAAGTATTGTCTCTTCCTTTTGCTAATATGTCCTTCATGCACTTGCATATCACTTGATTTGATCGAAGTTGTGATATATTGAAACATGATGCTCCGATCAGTGGAATCTTTTTTGAGAATTTGATAGATAGGTAGATGCTAAAAAGTAAAAATAACCACCTCTGTGAACTGGTTTGGGTTTTGCAAAAGCAGCGTGCATTAATTTTTTGCCTACAACTTTCTTAGTGTGACCCGGAAGAGCGTGGAGCATGTGACTCTGGTTGTAACGGTGGATTGATGACCACTGCATTCGAGTACTCAATGAAGGCTGGTGGACTAATGCAAGAAAAGGACTATCCTTACACCGGAAGAGACCGTGGCCCCTGCAAATTTGATAAGAGCAAAATCGCAGCATCTGTAGCTAATTTCAGCGTTGTTTCCCTTGACGAAGAACAAATTGCTGCTAATCTGGTGAAGAATGGTCCTCTTGCAGGTATGTTAGATCGTCCCCCAAAGAATCAGATATGTTGAATTGTTGATTAGGAAACACTGACTTTTGCTTTTCGTGGTACAGTTGGTATCAATGCAGTTTTTATGCAGACATATATTGGTGGCGTCTCATGCCCATACATCTGCGGCAAGCACCTGGATCATGGAGTTCTTCTGGTAGGCTATGGTGCTGGTGCTTATGCTCCAATTCGGTTTAAGGAAAAGCCTTTCTGGATCATAAAGAATTCATGGGGGGAGAGCTGGGGAGAAAACGGATATTACAAGATATGTCGAGGTCACAATGTATGTGGGGTGGACTCCATGGTCTCAACTGTAGCTGCTATACATATACAGAGTTCTAACAACTAAATATGGATGCCTAAACGTCGTAGCAGGCACCAGTATAGTGCGTATGTAAATAATTTGGATGATGTAATGTTATGAAGGAGGAAACTACTAAGACCATGTTTATGATTTACTTTATTCTGCAACTCTCTGTGCTAGCTTGTCTAGCTTCAAAATATTACCCACTGTAATCGATAGTTATTGCATGTAACCTGAATGTAATGAATTTGTGTCCCCATTATTAAGGTTGCCACATTACAGTAATTTGACATGTTAATGTGGTCTGGAAACAGCAAGAATTAACGGATCAAAACAATTCCTGGAAATAATTGTCTTTCTTTAAGCAAGGAAGATAGATTTTCCATTGCGCAGGGCCAGATTTTAAGCATGTAGGATAGTTTCACATACACGACAAGTTAGCTGTCGTGTTTCTATCTGGAAGGAAATCATCTAGCATTTCTAAACTTACACCTCATCCTCATCATGTTAATCAAAACGGGAAGAACTTGTAGCCATCTACCTTCGTAGAATTTGTTCTGGAACTCCACCAGTGAAGTCTCAAAGCAAGCAAGGAAGTACTTAGAGTTTCCATTATTAGTAAAACACCAACAGTGGCACATATAAAAACAAAAATGCCGACAACGAGAATAAAAGTGTTGTTATACCTTCTTTAATGGCCCGCCACTTTTCTATAACACAATTAAAGAACTTACCCCCAGGCCGGAAGCAGAACTTCGTCATAGAAAACACTCTACAGTTCGGAATAAGCTAAGCTGAACAAGACCAAAATAAAAGGAAAGAATTATAATGAAAGGATATGATTTATTTAAAGTAGAACGGTTTACAATAAAGGGTTGAACTAAAAGTGGCCTAAATGTTGAGGAATGCACTAAATCTTTCTGATTAATTAACCAAACAAGTGTTCCCCTTTCCCACAAACACCATCTTTTAGAAACAATTGAAGCATTGTCGGGTAATAAACAAATAAGTATCTTCAAAAGAAAATTCGAACATTAATTCGCCCACCATGTTATAATCTCTTCTGATAGATTCAACTTTCATCTAAAAAGTGTTATTGCCTTTTATTACATTTCCAGTAATTTTCTTACCTGATGAAACTTTTTCTATTTCTACAGGACACCAATTTATCTAAAATAAAAAAATTATGACATTTTGACAAACTTTTTTTTTACGATTTAATTTTCAATACATATCAAATATTTTTCTTCTCTTTCTAAGTCACGTTAAACTTTTCTTTCATCCGTTAAAATATCACAACGCATACGTTTCTTAGCAAAACTTTGTCCAAAAAATAATTTTCCAAAATAAAATGGTATGAAAATCTTGTAGAACAAGTAGGTGCAACTAATGCGTGGACGACAATAAAACCGTATCAGTTTTTGCCATTTAACTACCCCCACTAGAATTTCCAAGCAACCAACCCTTGAAATGACAGAAAAGGGGCCGGATCCCGAAACTTGCTTATACAATAAAAAGGACAAGAAATTAGTGTCGACTGTCGAGGTTTCTTCATCAAAGCTAATGATAACTTTGCTATCAAATCAATAGCACATACATGTGGACCTAACCAAGATATGTGTGGGTTTTACTGTCTTTTATGGTTTCTTCCATGATACAGTACCTACATTTGCTAAATTAGCAACTGGTCAACCATAAATGGTTCAATCCAATCTAACCGAGGGGCGATGCATTCAATTCACGAAGTCAATAGCCTGGGGTACAATCATAAGATGATGGTTTCGTATGCACTCCTTTAAAAACCAAGTAATTTTCAGAGGTTTCTTCCATTCTTAAGACGTTATCAGAGGATTCCAAAGCTCATTGGACTTTCATTCAAAGTTCTTGCCATCCACGAGTTGCAAGTTCATCAAAAAGCCAAATTCCATGTCCATGTTGAATTTTGACTAATTCTAACAAAATTTTACAGACGAGAATCGAAGGCTTTCAACAACCTACCTGAGGGCCCGCAAACGTAGATAAGAAGCTGTATTAGACACGCGGCTCCATGCACAAATTTGATTATATGTATAAGTTGGTGAACCAAAACCTCGCCGAAGTCAAACTCATCATGGTCACGGGGCACACTATGTGACTCTGATTCGACCTTGATGCCTTTGAGGAAGAAAGGTAGTAAAAATTAGAATGTGATTTAATAAAAATGATAAGGAAAAAAATAAAATCGTAGTTTTGAGTGTACTTCTTGATGTTGCTTCTTCAGGAGAAACGGCTTCAGTGCTAGCATCCATGGTACGAAAAACATGTGTCAAAAGTAGTAAGACAAGCTAACATCAATGAAACAGTGTACAGTTCATATTGAGAAGAGTTTCATCATCGTAATAATATAGGGTGCAAGTTTCTGTCGTTATTAACAACATTGAACAAACTGATATAGAAGCATAAAATAAAATAGGAGGAAACATTCGGATTGAATACAAAAAATCCATGACTTTGAGTGAAGTACCTGACTGGAAAATTGTTTCTCTCTGATTACGAGATACAAAGCCGTGACCCTAGTCACCGAACATTACAGAAAAAAAAAAGGAATGGAAACGTGATAATTGGGTATACACCAGGATTTGCTTCGTGGTACTTGACGACTCTGTCAAGAAATAACGATTAATTTAGTTTCAGTTTGATTATCAATAAATCAAGAAGCAAGAAAGAATCGGTTATTGGACTTTGATGACTTGATTACTGTGGCCAAAACACTTCAGCAATATTAGATATTAATAGAACGGCTAGCCAGACACACTCTAAAAGAAACCACAAATCCTAATATCTGTAAGAATTGGAAAACTGTATCTTGGGATGTTGGCCAAAAGAGTAGATTATCTTATGCCAGTCCCCAGTTTTTCAGAAAGTATGCTCTACTATAAATTTAATATACATGATACATCACTGGAGTATGAAAATGTTGGGTTAATATGAGAATTTATAAATACGATATAAATTTCAATCTAATCCCAATTTTTTTTTTTTGCATAATTTACGGGCCTAAGATTAATTTCTTACTTATATAGGCCATAGCTGTCAACATATCCTGACAATAGAGAGATAAAATACACTATTTCTATGTTGACCTACGAAAAACAAATCAATGTAGAATATGATAAATCTATAATTTAGCACCACAAGAGATCCATGGCAAGGAAAACAAAGAGGAATTGAGACTTGATAGAGAATGAAGAAGAAAGGAAAATTTCGTGGAAGTAGAGCAAGCTAAGCATGCATGGGAAGGAATAGAATAAATAGTTGGACGGGTAAAGTAATTTTTTTGTTTTACTTCTTATTTTGTTACTGGGGTTTGCGAATCTTCACCAGAGTTTCATTTTAATTTTGGGTGGCAGCGCATTTTGGGGGACTCATAACTCAATTATAAAGATAGGGGATAATCTCTTTATTTTAAGATGTAAGTGATAGTATACCATATATATGTTAATTATGAATTTACAATGTCTTGAAAAGTTACCACAATTATTATGTATAACCTATATAATTATCACATGAAGTACAAGTTTGTGGAGAACTCAACTTGATATGTGTGGTTCTAACACTTTTATTGGGTTTAGTTTGGACATATGTGTGGGTATGTTACAGAGATCAAGTTTTAATTGACAAAAATATTTCTAAAAATCATTGATGGATTAAAATTTCTTTTTTGTATAGATTATGTCTCAAAAATTTATATTAATCCACAGCTATTTTATGATCTGTACTGGTTACATTCCAAGAATAAAAAGTGACAAACTGTGGCTGCTAACAAGCCACCAAGTATGACAGAAGCTAATATTGTAGTGATTTCCCTTTCTATATTTATTCTCAGTCATAACAAAACAAACAAACAAACAAATAAAGTTAGAGCGACCAAGAGGACCCGTATAATATACGCCATCACATTGGATTAAAATTATTGCATCTTTAGGCATGATTCTTTATGATTGAAAGTGCAAGTCAAATCATAATTACCTGATAGGGATTTTTTATCAATAAGAGGAGAATGAAATTTGAAACGCTCATGCTGAGGGCTACATAAAGCGCCCATAGGCATCTACTATTTCTTGAAAAGAAGAAGTGAATTGTTTGTGCAAAAATAGGTAGGCTGCGATTCCTTTGTCCCTAAAACCTGAAATATCGCCTCAACAACTGCTGCAATACTTTGTGAATCTGTCAAGTATTGAATAAATCAATTAGCTATGCCATCCAGTAAAAACGGCATTACATGTATGCTTCAGCTCAACTCAAATTAAATCACAATTCAAGGACAGACCTGGTTTGTCGCATTCATACTAAGTATATTTAGAGTGTGATAGATGGATTTTTTCCTTCTTAAACAATAAGTTAAAATTGAAGAAAGGAAAAGTTAGCATTGGAATGAACATTAATTGCAGAAGCTTAGCAATAAAGCTGAAAAGGAAAACATGAAAAAAGATGAAATACTTTATCTAAAATAAAACAAAACTGAAGGCTCCACTGCTCATAAGTGATATCCAATTGTTTGCAAGCAATCCTGCATTTATGGAGTCTTCAATTCTGCAGGTCTTCCTGAAACCGATCAAGGTCGTAATAATCAGTAATTAGTTTCTACACATCTAATTGAAAGATGTTAAAGACTTCAATTTAAGAATTTAAAGTAAACTTTTCCCCTGACAAAAGATCAATAACAGAATGTTCAACCACAGCCTATTTGAGAAACACGTTTCCCCCAGTAGCACGAAATAGAATTTTTTCGAATGTAACTGATTTTTCCCTGGAAACAAGTCCACTGATAAACCCCAGCTTAATTTGCTTTGTTGTTGTCTCCTCCTGAGCATAAATTTTCTTAGCATCAGAAAGAGAGCAAAACTCTAAAGTAACAAATAGAAACTACAAAGCTGCAGCTAACTTTTTCCAATAATAATGGGCTGTCAATAGATCTTTCAACAGTTATCTGGAATTCAAGTTTTTTCTGTGTGCTACAGCATTAATTTTTTGCTGAATAGAAAAATTCGCCAACCTGAAATGATATACCAGAAAAGCATTACTTTGACCTCTGCTTTCTTATCCAATCAAGGAGAGAAAAGAAAAGACCAAGCTCAATGATCATATGCATGCAACAAGCCCGAGAAAAAGTTTGCTTCTGTACTAACAGTATGTATTGTACATACTTCTATTTAAAGTTTAAACATAAGAAAGATGAAAAGCAGGGTTAACCTAATTAGAAGCGATTATAGAATTTGTGGCAGTGAAGAACTTAGCAAACCATACCTTCTTTTGAACAAGTTTATATACTCTGATGCCTCATTGTAAGCGTGTTTCAATTTCTCATTGTTTGCGTTAATCTGAAGGAGATCAGGTTGAAGTTCTTCATGTTTAACCAAGACACAAACAAAAAAAAAAAAGTTCACCAGATACTGCGTTCTTGAACAGAAGAACCCGTGACAAAATTTTCAGAGCATGTAACCCCTTTTGAGATATTTCAACTTCAATTTGAGCACATGTCGAATTAGTTCAACAATTCAAAATTAGTTTTATCCAAATCCATTCCATCGTACTTTAATTTAATACAAACAAGTACTAAGATGACCTAGTCATATTTACTTGAAGGAATTCTCCAATGTGCTTAAGATAGCAATAATAGAATTCAATTTTCCATTACATATTTACAATAACATGAATGGTGGTCGTGTTTTCAACAAAATGTGAATACTGTAAAATTGCTTACAATCAACTAACGATAAAAACAATTCCAATAAGACCATTCACACAATGCAAGGACACCAAAATATTATGCAGTTTATCCAAATCTCATGGCATTAGAGTTTCAACCTCTTCAATAACACACGTATGACTCTTATTTATATTTTTATTTTTTTAAATGCAACCAGAACGCAAACACAGACAGGGATTTGATATGCACCTGAGAGGCATAAGTTTGATGGAATGGATTTTTATCTACATTTAGCGGACGAATAAACTTAAATAAATAGTTACCAATGTAAGAAATATTCAGAGAGATGAAGGCATGAAAACACAACTGAAAAAAGTGAATCAGAGCAACAACAGTCGTAGCAATGTAGGTTTCAAAATTCAGTGTAAAAGAATCTAAAACAAGAGCAATGAAATTGAAGAGGAGTCGCACGTTTTAGAATTAAAGGCTGAGAACGCTGAGTAAGAACTGGATGATAAGCTGATTCGATTGGAATGATCAATTGAACCATTTGCGTAGGTTCTGACTGTAGCATATCCATCCTTGGAGAAAACGACATTGATTCACCGTTAGGACTTCTAAAAATGCACAAACACAAAATAAATTAACCAAACTGTGAGGCAAATGCTCTTGTTCTACAGAAAAAGAGTTCATTGGTAAATCAAATCTTGCCCCTATTTCCATCTCTCGGTTTCTAATGTTTTCTCACCTTCCCGCGCATACAAATAATATATATATATTTCGTACTATTCTTTTTTTTTTTTTCACGTCAGTTTTTTAACTTTTGTTTTGCATTTAAGGATTAAAAAAACACAATAAGAAAATGACACATATCTAAAAGAATGTTTTTTTTTCGTAAAAATTATCATTAAATAACCCCTTCCCATCAACTCAAAATTATGAATTAATTAAATTCCTACTTATTGAAAGGAATAGTATTATTTAACTTAATATATAACACTAGAGTAATCTACAACAACGATCACAAAATTCTTTAAATTAAAACTGTAGAATTGAGATTGCCTAACTTGACCTGAATTTTATATAAATTATAAATGTCATGATTCAACACGTTACTCACATAGTTGTAAATTAAATATCTATTTAAATTTGAAATAATATATATATATATATATATATATATATGAGATTTCTTTTTAATTAAATTTAATTTTATCCTTTAAATAAATATTAAATATCTTTGAATCTTAAAGTTAAATGTTTCAAAATTATTTTGATTATCGAATTTTAAATAAAGGTCAAATTTCGTGTTAAAGAATAATATTTGAGTAAGCAACTCAAAGTTTAATCTCCAATACAGTTTGCTATGTCAGAAAAGTTAAGTTAGTATGATCACATTTATCTATTCATTCTTCAAATTTAAATCCAAACTCTCAAAATTTTACAAAGTGAAATTTTAATTTCATGTTAAAGTTTGATAATTAAAAACATATTTAACTTATTTAATAATATTTTTTATAAATTATAATAATTATTTTATCAATTTTATCCTTTAAATGATATTTTCAAAATATAATTATGTTTAATTTGATCAATTTTTAAATTTTGTTATTTTAAAATAAAATAACTATATTTATAATAAAAAATACCCACAAAATTAGAATAAAAATCTACAATCAAATTGTAAATAGATTTATATTTTTTTAATTATAATTTAATAATAATTTTATTATTTTTATTGTTATAATAAATTAAATAACGTATAGTATATATGTTTCCATTAAAAATATGATTATTGACAGTTTTTAAACTGCTATTTTTGAAGTCCTGTTTGATTTGTCACATTGTCAAAATCGTATTTACTAAGAAAAAAGTATAACTCAAATTTCGTAGCTACTTTTAAGAAAAAAGGAATGAAAGCCAATTTAATAATTTCATATACATAAGTATAACTAAATCGTATTTGAAACAGCAATAGAAAATTAATGTGAATAAAAGTGAATTTGTTCAAAATAGATGCAATGCAATGCTGTATACATGGCACCGCTGTTTTATAAAGAAATTATGAAAAGAACATAGTTAATTAATGTTTAAAACGATGGAGTACATTAAATGTTTAACTATTCATTACAACAAAATAAATTTAGGAACATGGTTAGAATGAAACTATATCTGCACATGAGTGATTAAATAATTTCAAAAAAAAAAAAAAAACTCTCACGTGGGACACATCTAAAAGAAAGTAGCACTGTACTAGAATCTCTCGATCAGTAAATAATGAAGATCCATAACAGTCTTTCTAATGAACTGTCTGATATGAGAATTCTCGTGCACATTAAATTAATATGGGATCAGGGAAATCAATTTCGAGTTGACAATTGTAAGACATGCATGCTACTCCTATCAGATATTTCCACATAACTCTTCCAAGTGAGACAAATTTTCTCAATCTGAACTGATGCATGCTATTAATGATATTTTTTTTTTTTGGAAAAACGGTTATTATCATTTTATAGGAACTAAAAAGTGATTATTTTTTTTTTACTAAGAATATATATTCAGTACCATTAATATATTTCTTTAAGTCTGATTTGTTACATTGTGAAAGATTTGTTTCATCCATTAGATTTAATCTTATTGATATATTTTTGTTGTGACTGTCATAAATAATGTAAAGAATCCAAATTCCAATGATTTTTTTTGTCATTAATCTTTCTCGAGAAATTTAATTAATCAGTTTTGATGATTTTTCCTTTTTTTGTCTCCATCAATAGAGTTTGAATCTGAAACATTATTTAAGAGATTGAAAGTGAATTCTATTCATACCAACAAAATGAATCTGTATTTAGCAAATAAATATATGTTCTTGAAGCTGTTGGGTGTGAATTAATTAATGTTGGAGCGAAAAATATTAATCCAGACATGCGCTTCCAAATTCCAATGTCCCGAAATGAAGTTCCGAAGTTGGTGCATGCGTAATTTGGGGAAAGAAAGTCGTTGCTGGCATGGTAGATGGAACTATTTATTCTATCAGGACACAGGAATTTGATCGTCTGAAAAAGAAACCATGAAATTCTAATGCTATTACTTGGCACTTGGTTACACAGATTGTCGTCATTTCATTTCAACTAGGCTCCAATTTTTCAATGCTAACAATTTCTATTGTCCTTATTTGATAAGTATTTTCCAAGTGAATGAAAATTTCAAAGTATAGTGTTCATCAATCATCTCCATTTTTTAAAACTAGAAATTCATTAGTATTATCAAATCAATGCTTGAAAAAGCTTAAGAAGTGCTCTTTGAAAGACTTACAACTACAACATAAAGGGACGGACAAATTTCACAGACCCACCCATTCTGACATTACAAAGACCAAGCCTTTTGGACTTATAGTGTTGAGTTGATGAATCATCAATCTTGGTAGACAACAACACATCACATATTTGGACATAATAATTTGCTAACGAGGTTATTGTAATCAATGCAATATCATTGCACATCTTACTTTATATGTGCATGTGTGTCGTGTCCATTGCCCCTTATCAAAGTAATTTATCAGGCTTGAGTTATGTCATTGCGTGATGCTTCAGCGTATGAGTTAACTCGGCAAAAATTAGCGTCTTGTATAGCAATTCTTTTAGCAAAATCGGAATATTTAACGGTTTTATGGGCAACTTTTGTTTTTGTTCGGTTCTCTCTTTCTTTTCTATCGACGCATGTGGCCAACAGAAGTGACTAGACTTAGAGCTACAATTATAGATTTAACTCTTTTTTTCTTTTTCCTGTCTGGATGTTGCTTCAAAAAGCATGTAGTTTTTAGTCAACTCAAGTGATCTTAATATAATCACAGAGATTATCCACAAAATATAAGCAGAAATATCATTTCAAAGTTGATTTTGCCGATATAGATGACGGGATCGAGAATTAAAAGGGTAGAATACAACCATGCAACTTTTATTTCAAACACTTTCTCCACAAGCATGATGAACACTGGTAAAAAGATCAAAGAATTAGAAACTGGAGGGGGAATATGACAAAGAAAAAGATGTTAATAATCTTAGATGAAAGAGAAAGAGAGTGGTATGTCTCAATCAAGTGAAGGTTCTGTAGCACATGTTATGGGCCAGTTATTACAAAACTAGGGAAATTTTTTCTAGAGTTTGTGATTCTCCCTTGTGCACTAAACAAGCAGTCTATTAAAGTATTGTTAGCCCTATCATATGGTATGTACCTTGACCTATTTCATTGGGTACTGTACACACTTATATGCATAAACATACATCACATGCACATACTTTTAGAAGCATTAAACATTATGAGCAAAAGAAGACGTTTGCCAACTCAACTATATGGAAGTCACATCCCTGGATCATGGATGTCTATTTCACTGGATAAATTTTATCGTTTTTCAGAGCTGCAGTTGGAAAATGCTAGTTCTAATTCTCCATACATACAAATATATATATATATATATATATATATATATATATATATATATATATATATATATATATATATATATATATATATGCAG
>Ga0214543_1011325_pt1 | contig 12581 bp, 7 predicted proteins | sample CNSS2metaG_FD_160094 | JGI IMG/M metagenome (GOLD analysis project Ga0214543, IMG submission 160094) | Root nodule microbial communities from cowpea collected in UCLA plant growth center, Los Angeles, California, USA - CNSS2 | ecosystem: Host-associated > Plants > Roots > Nodule | place: USA...
TGTGGAGGAGAGAGTAAAGCAAAGGCATAAAGCATAAAGTAAAAGGCATGAAGCAAGTGTACCTATGTACCTTTGGTCTCCTTTGTTTTTAGCACACTTTGGCCACTTTTTGGAGACATATGAGACATATTCTTTGTCTCCTTTTGTGCTAGAACGAAATTAGCCTTGCACACACCATAGTTAGCTCTTTTGTCTCTCATTTTTTGTAACCTTATTTGACCTAATTAGCCTAGCTTTTAGGCTCACATATAAAAGCCAAAAGTAGACCATTTGTATATTTTACTCTTGAAATTTTATGCAATAGATGCAACTTGAGTTGAGAGCACTCCTCCCTCTATTGCCTTTGAGAGTCACCCTTTTCTAGAGATTTCCTCTCTCTACCTCTAGCCACCTTCTTGTGGCTAGCATAGATTAGGAAATCCTATCACTTCTCTCACCTTCCATTGCTGCAAGTGCCTTCCAACTTGCCTCCATTCCTTCATCCAATTTCCATTTGTTCTGAAGTAAATATTAGAATTTTCGCTTTGGATTGGTGAAGTTCACTTTTGTATTTGGGTCTGAAGTCGAACTTGTGCTAATAGCTTCTAATTGGAGGATTTATGCTAGGATTGTGAAGTAAGAGAAGCAAGTGAAAGAGTTGTTGGAAAGATAATGGTATAAACTTAGTATAATCACCAGGATGACTGCAAGTTTGGTGAATCTTCAAAAGGAAGTTGTGGTGTGTCAAGCCGTTCAAGAAGAGGAGTTTTCTTGAAATATTTTGTATATTGTGGCTTTGTTTTATGTTTCAAATGCATGTTTGATGATTGTGGTTGTTTGAGAATGAGTTCTATTGTGTTTCGTGTGAAGTTACTGGTATGCATGCGTGAGAGCATGTGAGATCTTCTAGGCTCGCCCAAGCGAGTGGGTTGTCACCTAAACGAGACGCTCTCGCCTAGGTGAGAATAACATAAGCTCGTCCTGGTTTTTGCTCGAACTCTCACTTAAGCGATGAGCTTTGTTTTGAGTGACGAGTTATCTCGCTCAGGTGAGGAGGGCTCGCTTAAGCGAGAACTCACAAAAACCTGTAGTGCTCCATGTTGCAATCTCGCCCAAGCGAGATTATTTTAAGCTTAAGTGAGATTAGTTTAGCTTAAGCGAGAACTTTTAGCTTAAGCAAGATACATTTAGCTTAAGCGAGATCAGTTTAGCTTAAGCGAGATGAGTTTAGCTTAAGCGAGATCAATTTAGCTTAAGCGAGATCAATTTAGCTTAAGCGAGAACTTTTAGCTTAAGCAAGACCAGTCTAGCTTAAGCGAGAATTCCTAGCTTAAGCTAGACCAGTCTAGCTTAAACGAGAATTTCTAGCTTAAGCTAGACCAGTCTAGCTTAAACGAGAATTTCTAGTTTAAGCGTGAATTGTTGTAGAGTTTTAATTCTTTACTTTAACTTGTGGATTGATTCAATTAATCTTGAAATCATAAATATGTGATTATGTATGTTTTCATGTGATACTGACTTGCTTGGTATGAAATGACATACGAATGGATTTGGATCTGTTGGATGGGCCTTGGCATGAAATCATAATGTGTGAGATACAATGTGGTTTTGTTTGAGAAACATGATTGTGATATGAGATAGACGTAATTCCATGAATCTCTTGGTGATATTTCATGGTGGTGTTGTAGTGTATATATAATTAGATAAGGATTCAAGTAAGGATTGCATCCCGAAACTCTAAAGAATCAGTTAGTCTCACGTAGAGCAGATTGATTCAAGTGGTGAGAGTAGCGGGACCTAGTCTTTGGCAAGATAATGGCCTTAGATGTTTGAAGGCTAACCTTGTGTGTGGTAGGGTGAAACCCATTGGCAATGGCTCTGCAAAGCAGTAAAGGCCACCACAAGTGCAAGCATCCAGTGAATTCAATCTTATTATATGTATCCGTATAATTGAGTCTTAGAGTCTTGCTTGTTTGCTATCACATGGTTGTATGCCTACCTTGTTGCATGTTTATGATGTGTTTTACGTATCTATTGCTATAACATGTTCAAATTATTTATACTCTAGCTTACCCTTTCTATTTGGTTGTGTGCGTGTGCTTGTTGGGTTTTTTCTTTTGCTATGATCATCAATTTATTGGTGTGAGCAAATGTGGAAACCCCTAGTGGTCACCAAGGTGATGGAAACTTTGCAGTGTAGCCAAGCTTGGGTTGGATCTCATTCCTTTGAGTACTCTTTGAAGGCATTGTTGCCTATGTAATATCTTGCTCTATGAGCAAGCATTTTGGATAACTGTTAACCTTCAAATTCTGTTTTGTTCATGACATCGTGGTGCGTTTTGGATAACTATTAACCTTCAAATTCTGTTTTGTTCATGACATCGTGGTGTGCCTTAGTTTTCTTTTCTAAGTATATCTATGGATAACTGTAAACGATGAATCCTTATATATTGTTCATCTTGTATGCTTTTTTAATATTATATTTATATGATGTTTTATTTAATCAACTTTATCTATTAAATGAGATGTCACATTTTTATGGTATCAGAGCCTTCATTCCTTAGAGTTTGTGGGTTTGTGTGCTTGCTTCGTTTTCGTTGTATCTTTCTAATGTTTTGTTAGCTAAGTTTCCAGTCTAACAAAGTTTGACTGATCGGATGTCACAAAAATTAGTAATAAGAATAAGAATAAGAATAATCCAAATAATAATAATCAAAATAGTAATAATATAAATAATAATAAGAATAATAATAATCAAAATAGTCATAATATAAATAATAATAATAATGATAAAATGAAACTATAAAAAATAAAAAAATAATAATAAAAATGATAATAAAATGAAATGAAAAATAATAATAAAATAGTGTATCACACCTAGCCGGTTCCGCTAGCATGCCAACCCATATCACCCTTGACCGACAACTCATATCGGACAAGGCTGAGGGACTGGTGTACCACACCTAGCCAAACTCGACCAAATAAGTAAGCAATACATATACCAAAGCAGTCAAATACCCAGCCTAGACCGAGTTAGCCTAAGTTTTACCAGTTCTAACCTAAACATCTAGAGGAACAACCTGCACCTCATATAACCAACATAAGCCGTCAAGGTAAGTAGCCGGCCTAGACCGACTACTCCAGCAGACCTGGTAAGATTAAAGCCTAGGCCGACCACTCCAAGAAACTCAGTATGATGGAAGCCCCTGCGTTCAATAAGCCTTAAAGGCTTGGGTTAGGGCCCAGGCCCACTCACAGCCCAAGCTAGAGCCCAAGTCAAGGCCCAGCCCATGGGATGGTCAGACATCATTAATGCTCTATAAATACGCATGGACCCCAGTAATTAAAGGTACGCATTCATTAATCATTGATTTGATCTTTTGAGAGTTTTGACTCACTTGAGCTTCGGAGTCCCTTTTGCAGGTAACCCCTCCTAGGTCCAAACCGACATGTACCAACCGGGAAAAGGCCAACTGAGGAGATAGCGGACTACGTGGGTAAGGTGACGCTTGTGCCTAACTTATCTTGTTTGTTCTCTGCAGGAACAAATAGCAATACTAATAAGATAAAACAATAATAATAAAATAAGTTATAATTAAGCTTATTTACTAATGCAATACACCAAACTCTTATTTATTCGAAAATTCAAAGGATGACACAGGTGGACGTGTACCTTCATAAACAAAAGCAACACCAATGTCAATGTTAGGGAGGACGATGACAACCCTACCAACAACAACGATAGTGACGAGAAAAACCTTAGCAGCGAGTGACGACCAAGAGGCAGGCTATCGGGGTCAAAGAACAACCCTGATAGTACTTTGAGGTTGTGAACACAATAGTTGATGGGATAGACAAATTGTGGAGGTAGTAAAATGTGAAAATAGTAGTTGGAAGTAGTATGTTTTGTAGTTGTGAATGGTTGTATTAGACGTTGTCTTGCATACATCACATGTTATTGTACATGGGTATCTATATACCCTATATCACTTACATGATTATTCTATAACATTCTAGCTAGAACTTACGTAGAATTTTCTAGATTTTTACCTATGTAGAACGTTCTTGATTTTCCATTACATTTCAATAATTCTATTTTAGACTTTTTTATGTTCTACAATTTGCATTATACTTTAATACTCCTACTTGATGTAACTTTGGTAACTTTAAACATATCGTGTAGTAGTCCAAACCTTGGTCTTGGTAATACCTTTGTGAAAATATTTGCAATTTGGTATACTGTTGTGTAGTACTTGAGTTGAATCTTATTGTAGTCAATGCCTAGTTGTTATGAGTAGCCTTTAGTGACCAATCTTGCCTTGTGCTTTTGTATAGTTCCATCAAGATTGAGCTTTTGTTTATATACCCGTTTCACCTTAATGATGTTTTTTCCATGAAGACATTTTACGAGCTCCCAAGTGTTATTCTTCTACAAGCTCCCAATGTTATTCTTCTTAATCATTTTAATTTCTTCTTCCATAGCCTTGATCCATGTTTCTTGCTTTAATGCTTCTTTAGTTACACTCAATCATGGCCACATTGCAAGTTTCGTATATGTCTACCAAAGATCTTACTCGTCTTGGAGTGGACTTTGGTTAAGAATTTCCTGGTTGTTGTTGTGGAGGTGGAGAAAACGTACCTAAATCATTTGCCTCTTCTTGAGATTGTTGCAATAAAACTAAAGTGTTGCTTTTAAAAAATTTTTCTTCTTCCCAATTCCAAGAAGCATTTTCATCAACCTCAACATCTTGACCTACAATGAGCTTTTTTGTTTGTAGGTTATAGACTTGATAGCCTTTTGACTATGTGTTATATCCACAAAATATTCCTTGTATGGTAATGTCTTCAAGCTTGTGCATCCTTTGATCATGAACATGTATGTAGCAGGTATATCCAAATACTCGTAGGTGTTTAGCTTATGGGTTTCTTCCACTCCAAGCTTCGATAGGAGTTTTGTCTTGGACAACTTGTTTAGAATGTAAATTGTAGTGTACACTACTTCAGCCCAAAAGATGTTAGGCATACTTTTATCTTTTAGAATTGATCTTTCCATCTCCATTAGTCTACTATTCTTTCTCTCAAACAAATCATTTTGTTATGGAGTATATGTTATTGTAAGTTGTCGCTCTATGCCTTCATCTTCATAGAACTTTTTAAACTTGCAAGATGTGTACTCTTTTACACGATCATTTCTCAGTAATTTTATTTGTTTTCTTGCAAGATGTGTTTTCTCTCAAACATACCATTTCTCAGTACTTGTATCCTTTGTCGTTCTATACCTGTTGTTATTATGTGAAGATGTCCTCATCGGTCCAAAAACATTAGTATGCATCAACTCTAGTAAGTATTTTGATCTTCAAGCTTTTCTTGCTAAGAATGGTAATTGGTGTTGTTTGTCGATGAGCATCCTTCACATGATTCATTATTCTCCTTTAAGCATGGAAGATCTCTGATCATGTTTTTCTAATATAGAAGCTTTAAGGCATGTGTGTTGAAGTGGCCAAATCTCCTATGCCAAACCCATGAGTCATCAACTTTTGTCTTCATGGAAATATTAGTTCAAGATTTTAAGCTTATAGGAAAGCTTTTATTTCTCTTGTCCGTTTTACTTGGCCAATTTCTATCCTTCGATTGTCCATTCTCTATCATTTGGCAAATAATTAAAATATTCTCTTTAAGATTAGGAACTAGTAAACATCATTGATGAATTTCGTACATTTTTTTGTCTCCACCATGATAGGTTCTTTGTCTTGAGACTCCATTGTGGTGTCGTTTCCTAACCAAACTTTGACATTGACAAATTTATCAATGTTTTTTAAGATGGATTGATCTTTGGCCATATGATTGCTACATCCACTATCCAAGTACCAATTTCTTTTTCCACTATGAGATTCTTGATTAACATATATAGGTTGCTTTTGATTATGTTCTTCGAGAAAGTTTGTTTGATGCTTATTTTTATCACGACAATACTTCTCCACGTGGCCAAATTTCTTGCAGTACTAACACTAAGGTTTTCCATGATGCCAACAATATATTTCAAAGTGACTTGTTATTTTACAGATGCAACATGGAAGATATTTTCATTGATGGGTCATAGAGAGATTTCTAGAATCTGTTAGAATTGCGCAACATAATGTTCGTGTGTGAAAAAAAAAAACAAGAGTGGGGTTGAGTTGGTTTAATTAATAAAAATTAATACTTTAAAATTTTCTCAAAAATTTTACGTTCAATTTAAAAAAAAACTTTTCCTTTAATGTAACTGTAGATAAATAAAGAGAGTACGAAAAGAGAAGATTGACACATGATATTTATACTGGTTCGAATTAAAAGATGATACGTTTAGTTGTTAATCTCTCAAAAAGAGTGATTAACTCAATCACTAAAATAAACCACAATACAATCACAAAAAAGAGAGTTATACGATTTAGAATACACCTTTCTTGAAGTCACAAGAGATGAGAAACACTTCCTTTTAGTCAAACAAAGAATGAACAACTTTCCTAGCAATAACAGCAACACTCAATCCTCTAAGAACCCACTTCGTGATAGTTATCGCTCTACCCATACTAGACTTTTCAAACACATTTCACAATCTCAATGTTATTTGTAGTTGTTGATGCTATCATGCAACTATCTAGACTCTAATATCAGTTGGCATAATACCAACACCTCCAATAAGACTCCATTGGCATTAATAATAACAATTTTCGAACCTTTAGGAGAAACATTAGTAAATATGTGAGAATTACAAGTCATATGATTAGTAACACTTGTATCCATTCCAATCACTATTGGATTTGTGACCAAGTTATATGAGAGATGATTTCTGTTATAATCATAATTATAACCTTTAGAGCTGTCAAAACTAGCACTTGGTCCAGCCTAACCCAGCCTAATTCAACCCACCACGGGTTGGTCACTTTAGTGAGCCAACCAAACCCAAATCCCTTATTAGTGAGCCCAAAAAATTAGAGATCTGGCTCAGTCCAGCACAAGTTAGTAGGTTAAATGGGTTAGCCCCCTTAATTAAATTTTTTTTTCTTCAATCCTAAAAATGAACTAAATTATAATTCTGATTAAAATCTAACTAGTTAAGACATATTATAGGTTCACGAGTTCATAGAAGCTACCTTCAACCGAAAGAAAATGTACTAAAAGCCAAAAAACAAATAGCATTAAGTTGGTAACTATGACTTTGGTCTGTCATTTTACTTTTTGAATTTTTATTTTATGCATTTTTACACTGTTGTATATGTTTTAACTATTTATAACCTTGCATAATTTATTTTACACTGTAAATGGATAAGTTACACTAGTTTAAAGAGAGAATTAGAGAGAGAAAAGCATTTAGAGTTTTTACGGGTGCGTTGGTGAGCCAACCTGGTTCACCATGAATTCAATCCTGGTGAGACAGATTCTTAGGGGGTCGGATCCATTTTTAACCTGTACAGTAATTTGTAATATATTTTTTAACCCAACCTAATCTAAATCCGTGGTAAACCGAATTAACTCACGGGTTATAACTCATTTTCACATCTCCATCCTCTAAACAACATGCAATTTAACTATGGAAATCTAGGCCTAATCAAATAATGAATTGATACTCATTACAAAAATAGAATAGGCTTAGTTAGTTGCAAACTGAAATTAACCTTTTAAATATTAAAAAGATTTGTGTCAGTATTAAATTAACCATGGTTTAATCAACTTTAAAAGAATAATATTAAGCATTAATAGAGTTAGAGTAACAAACTTTATATTGGTGTTGATTATTTTTATTTTTTTAATAAATTTAAATATTTAAATATTTAAATAAACATATATAAATTACGACCTGGATTTCAATATCATAGATAAAATATCTTTGAAATGAAATAAATTATTTTTTTTAGCAATGCGTGAATAAATAGGTTCAAGACTCATTATTATGAATATAACTTTTGGAATAGTAGATTGGTCCAAATTAACATCACGAATATAGTAGATTGGTCCAAATAGTCCAAATTAACATCACGAATATAGTAGATTGGTCCAAATTAACATCACGAATATAGTAGATTGGTCCAAATTAACATCACGAATATAGTTGATTGGTCCAAATTAAGATCGACAAACAGAATGACTAAATTGTAGTGGAAAATAAAAATCTAACCAAATTAGATTCATGTGGAAAAAGTACATTAGTTCGATCAACAAGAGTCACATTAAATATATATAAATAAAGATTCTTCTATTTATCAATATAGATTACTATTTCAATAATATAAAAACATATTAATTTCTTAGTTACAATATATATATATATATATATATATATATATATATATATATATATATATATATATATATATATATATATATACCAGTTAGAATTTTGAGGTGAGTTTGCGTTCTTTCTAGAAGTCCGGCTTCTATTCGATCAATCAGAAAAGTATTGACCAAGAAACTAAATGAGAGATCATTTATGCTTAAATCGGTATATGAATTTTATAAACGTATAATATTTGATTATAATCATATAAGATAGTGGGATAATAACAATATATCATAAAAATATAATAAATTATCTTATTAACTATGCTTGAGCTGGATCGAGCAAATTTTCATTAAAAACGTTATTAAGTCAAGATTGATTTGGACAGGGTACATACAAAATACATATATAAAAAAGAATATTTGATTCAATAACTAATAATTTTACCAAGAGCTATTTAACATATGTTATTAGATATTTCAATCTATGTGGTATTGAACTGTTTCGTCCAATATCACTCTCAATTCCAAATCTTGATGGATCCCTATTTTTCATCCTATTAGAACTTGGGACAAATGATGCAAGCATACACCATGGATATTTCTCATTGAGATTATGCATCAATGATGTAACCCCATTAAAATTGCCCCCTAGTTGAACGGTTACCATTATTTGCATCAAAGATACATTTTGACATATGTTTTAACCACTGTAACTTCAATAGTTTGCGCTCCAGTATTTTAAGTAACATTACAAAAAGGAGGTACACTCACTAGTGCAGAATTTCCATTTTACCTCGCCTTATATGCCTTAGTTGGCTAGAAACCGAAGCATATAATGACGCGGTGGCATTTTTGCAATTAGAGCCAAGTTTTAGGCCTCGGTTCTCCAAATACCCGAAGCCAAAGAGGGGTATAGGCCCCGGTTCGCCCAAAACCAGTGCCAAATAGTGGTATAGGCCTCGGTCCAGTAAGACCCGAAGCCAAAAAGTGGTTGGACGTTAGCTGTTTGGACTCGGTCCAAGGAGACCCGGTGCCAAAAGGGGATCTATGGCTTCAGTTCCCCTAACAACCGAAGCCATAGGGTTTATTTAGGGTTCGAATTTCGCGAACCCTTCTTCTTCCCCGCGCCTGCGCCTCGTCTCCGCAACTCCTTCCCCTCGCTCTCTCTCTCGCGCTCTCTCTCTCTCCGCTGCACCCACTGCCACCACACCCTCCAAGCTCGCCTTCCAATTCAGGCCCCTCTCCATGGCCGCGCCCACCGTGGCCCTGCCTACCTCGCTGCTCCAACCTTTCTTCTCGCGAAACCCACACCAGGTCTGGAAGCCACGCCATGAGCCCTGCATCCCTTGCTGCTCCGACCTTTCTTCTCGCGAGACCCACACCAGGTCTGGAAGCCACGCCATGAGCCCTGCTGTTGCGCTCCCAACGGTGATTGAAGTCGCTGCTGCTTGCGAGACCCACACCAGATCTGACTCGCCGGCGATATTTTCTCTTCCTCCCGTGGTTTCTCCACTTCTGATTAGATGTGTGTGTTTGGGGAAGAGGCTTGAGTATTTGATGCTGGAATGGAATGGGGGGTTCCGATTAGGTGTGAATGGAGATTGCAGGGATGGGCTTGTAAGAGGAACAATAGGGTTTCTATTGATGATGAAGAGTGTGTGTGATTGTGGTAATAATTGGAGGAGGGAGGGACTTGTTCCCTCTGCTGCCGGCTGCTTTCCCGGAGACAGTGCCGCAGGGAGAAGGAGAGGCTCGCCCACGCCGGAGAGACCCTTGCAGGTCATCTGGAAGGTGGTTGAAACTAGGTATATGGCACCGTTTTTGAAACAACCGAGGCATAAAACTGGGTATATGGCTTCGGGTGATAACCGAGGCCAAAAGGGGTACATTTTGGCCTCGCTCCAATATGCCTCGGTTCCAGACCCGAGGCAAAATATGAAAAATAACCGGGGCAGAAAGCCCTTACTGCACTGGTGACTAATCCATTATTTGTTGAAGTTGTTGAACTACGTGTATTTTGAGACATAATTATTCGACCACTAATCAATAACATACACACTCCCACCATTTTTTAGAACTAGCCCTTTTTATGTAAATACCTAAATACACAAATGTTCCACTATACGTGCCAATTTATTTCTTGAAGATTTGACTCAATGCTTTGTTCAATGCTTTTTTAGTGAACCAAATCAACTAAAGATGGATTGTTGTAATAAGACTAGAAAATAATTGTTTTTGTGGACCAATTTCAGAAATTTGTCGCTACAAGAAATATTAAGATTGGAGTCTCAATTAAACCCTTTCAAATACAAATACGGACGCAATGACGCAATCGAGTCTGTTTGTAAGGCCCATTTATTCTACTCCCTTATTTTTAAGGGCTGCCCTACAATAGTTGAGCATAAAGGCTGGCCCATAGGATAAAAGCCTTTTTGTGTTGTCCTACACTTCTATTCACTTTCAGAAAACTCAGCCGTCACCTTCCCCTCACTCCTAAAATTTAGCTCTGCTAGGGTTTAGCTCCCGCTCGTTCGTACCAGCTCAAGAGTTCGCTTCATTTCACGTAAGTTGGTTTTGAACCTTGCTTTCCTTTCCGAGTTGTCTTTCATGGGTTTAGTTAAAGTTCACATGGTAACCCTATTATACTTTTGTACCACTGTTTTTCCAGCTCCTGAGCCTCTACTCGAAGCTGTTGTGCTCTACGTTGCTTGTCAAAGCCTGTGTTAAACCCTTCCAGGTATGGGAAGCTAGAAGCCCTCCAAAATGTTTGAGATATTTGTGGTTGTTGGTGTTGGTCTTCCGTTTGATTGCATTTTGAGCACTGTTATAGATGTATAAGATGATTGGATCACCGTTTGGTATGCTATGTTTTGCATTGCAGGAGAAAACAGTGGCGAGAACTATTAAACTCGCCTGAGCAGGCATGTCTCGCCTAGGCGAGGTTAACAGGAGCTCGCCTAAGTATTTTTGCCACGAAGGGTCGCCCAGGCGACCCACTGTAATTTTGAGCGAGCGACGTCTCACTTAGACGAGGAGAGTCTCGCTTGAGCGAGAACGCGCGTAAAATCTCTGTATTAGAAGTCGAGCTCTCGCCTAGGCGAGGGAAGCTCGCTTGAGTGAGGGTCCTCCTCGCCTGGGCGAGATCCTGCTGCCTAAGCGAGGAGCTGGGCGAGAAGGTGGCTGGCCTTGAAGTTTTTCCTTGATTTAAAATGTGATTATGTGCTTGGATGGTTATCACCTTTAAGAATATGAGCTGAATGACTTTTATGAATGGGATGGTATGAGAGTTATGATTTATGCGTTTTAACATGATGTGAGTATGATATATGTATGAGATGATTCATGAAATTGAGATGATAAGTTTGACATGAGTTCGGCATGAGACATGAAAGAGGTTGGTATCGATATGGCATGGTAATGATATGAGACAGAGTTCTGTATTCTGGGTTCGAGAATAATGAGTTGGCATGGTTTGGTTCGGAATACGAAAGAGGTGAATTATGAGAAATTGTATGAGACGTATATGTACATAAATTGTGTTTATGCATGCCGAATTTGTTTGATTGATTAAGAAAGTTTGGTCCGTGTCAGTGCGTAAGTCCTTGGGATCTCTGGGTGAGATTCCCAAGGTCGTGCTTCAGTGGTCGGGACGTAATTCCATGGCCCCTGTTAGTGGATGTCCATGGTGGTGCCCTATCTGTATAAATAGGTAAGGATTCAAGGTAAGGTTGCATCCTGACACTCTAAGGAGTTAGTTAGTCTCACCTAGAACGGACTGACTCATGTGGTGAGAGTAGCAGGAGGCCCGAAATTTATTAAGGGTTAACCTTGTGGTGAGGGAAAATTGATCCACTATAACACTTGTAACACATAGCTCGGGAGTGAGTAGAGGTATCCATCACAAGTGCAAGCATCTGCTGAATCCGACCAGGTTATATGTATCCGGATGAGTCGAGTCGAGTCGTAGTGTATTGCTTGGGAGGTTGTAACATGCTTGTGTGATGTATTCATGATGGACTGTGAATATGTATCTGAATTCATTGATGAAATGTTTTTGGCTCTAGCTTACCCTTTGCTTGTTTGTTTGTCTTGTATGTGGTTCTTCTCTTTTGCGATGATCATCAAATTATTGATGTGAGCAGAAGCGAGAGGTTCTCGCGGTCAACAAGGGAACGGTGACTCCGCTACATAGCTGTTAGTGAAAAACCAACACGGCAAGTGCACCGGTCGCACATAGCAAGTAATAAGTATGTTATCGTTCTCTCCCAAGGGACTTGTGCAACACATGACAACTCTCGCAATTCACGACTCAATTAGATACAAAGTTTACACAAACAATATGG
>Ga0214543_1011326_pt1 | contig 12581 bp, 10 predicted proteins | sample CNSS2metaG_FD_160094 | JGI IMG/M metagenome (GOLD analysis project Ga0214543, IMG submission 160094) | Root nodule microbial communities from cowpea collected in UCLA plant growth center, Los Angeles, California, USA - CNSS2 | ecosystem: Host-associated > Plants > Roots > Nodule | place: USA...
GAAAATGCTCGCCATGCCACTGGGCACGCCATGTGCTGTCGGGTTATTGATGAACCCTCCAGAAGAGGCTTTCATGGAGATCACTTCATTGGCTTTGTAATAACCAAGCTTGAAGTCAATTTCCCCATCTACGTGCGAGCATTGTGGCATCGGGTAGGCAGCAGAAAATGTCGAGTACTCCCCAAATGCACACTTTCCGATGATTCTCGTCTCCACCTGCGGAAGCTAACGCTGCCTCATCTAAAAGTCAGCGACCTTACCCCAGGCAGATTTTCGGAAGCGGTCCGGATGGTGGGGGCGGGGATCGACGATCGGCTCGCTACCCGTGACGATGTCTGCGATCAAGTGGCCGGCGCCCGGACCGATACCGAAGCCGTGCCCGCTGAAACCGGCGGCGAGGATGAAACCCGGTATGGCGGCGATTTCGCCGATGCCCGGCACCCCGTCAGGCGTGCTGTCGATATAGCCCGCCCATGCGGCGGCGATGCTGGTGTCCTTCAGAGCAGGCAGGAGGTCGAGCGCGCGCGAATGGGTGAGGTGAATGGTGGCCTTATCGACCGCGGGATCAAGGATGCGCATGCGCTCCATTGGCGTGGGTTCGTCGAGGCGCCAGCGTGCAAGCGTCTCATGGCCGGAGCGGAAGCCCTCAAGCCCCCCCGGCGCCAGGCTGCGCCAGCGTTTGACGAACATCGGCAGAAACTGCGGCGAGAACCTGAGTTGCTGCGGCGTCGGGTCGACGCGGCCTCGGCCGCTGATGGCGAGCGTATAGCCGCCATCGGCGCGGCGCGTCACCGAAACAGCGGCTGTATGCAGCGCATCCGGAAGGCCGATGGCGCCCGGCGAGACGGCAAGGATCGAAGAGCGGATGGCCGCTTGCGGAAAGCGGATGCCGAGCTGGCGGCAGAAGGAGGAGGCCCAGGCGCCGCCGGCAAGGATCGCCGTCTTCGTGCGGATGGTGCCATGCTCGGTGACGACACCGGAAAGGCTTCCGCCTTCTGTCTCTATGCCGCGGGCGGCGCAGGACTGGTGCACGGTACCGCCAAGTTTCAGGATCGCACGCGCAACCGCGGGTGCTGCGCTTGCCGGGTCGGCGGTGCCGTCGGTCGGCGAAAAGACGCCACCCCTCCATGGCTTGCCGGTTGCGCGGCCGCGCTCGGTCGCCTGGGCGCTGTCGAGCATATGGGTGGTGACGCCGACGGTCCGGGCGAAATCGCGCCAGCGTGCCCAGCCGGCCAGTTCCTCTTCGCTATCGCTGAGGTAGAGCAACCCGCAGCGGCGGAAACCGGTGTCCTCGCCGCTCTCGGCGGCGAAACGCTCCCAAAGATCGAGGCTCTTCGTCGCCATCGGCAATTCGCGGGCGTCCCGGTTCTGCTGGCGGCACCAACCCCAGTTGCGGCTCGACTGCTCGGCGCCGATCCGTCCCTTCTCGACGAGCGCGACCTTCAGTCCGCGGCGGGCAAGGTAATAGGCCGCAAACACGCCGACAATGCCGCCGCCGATCACTACGGCATCGGCGGCGTCGGGCAGCTCCGGCGTTGTGTCGACGAGTTTCAGCGGTGCGGGCATGGTCGGTCTCCGTTATGAGTGCAGTCTACAGATTCTATTGGCTCGTCGCTGCCGGAGACCGGCGGCCCGGCAGCAGAAGATTCTGTCTTGCCAGAGGATCACAGTCCTTCCTGCTTAGGGCGAACGAGCGAAACGGAATCGACTCGTGACGGCAATGTGTTAGGGTCATCGTCGGGAACATCGCGGCATAATCTGCTGCGGCTCGGACCTCACAACCGCGGGGAGGCGCGTGCGATGAAACTCGACCGGATCGACATCAAGATTCTGTACGAACTGCAGAAGAATGGCCGCATCACCAATGTGGAACTCGCCGAGCTGGTCAATCTCTCGCCGAGCCCTTGCCTGATGCGGGTGAAGAAGCTGCAGTCGGAGGGCTATATCGAGGGCTATTCGGCGCAGATCAACGTCAGCAAGCTCGGGCAGACCCTGACGGTCTTCACCGAGATCACGCTGAAGAACCACCGCCAGATCGACTTCGCCCGCTTCCTTGCGGCGATAGAGAAGGTCGACCAGGTGATCGAGTGCCATCTGGTGTCCGGCGGCTACGACTATCTCCTGAAATTCGTCACGGCCGGGATCGGCGAATACCAGACGATCATGGAGCGCCTCACCGACATGGACGTGGGCATCGACAAATATTTCAGCTTCGTCGTGCTGAAGTCGCCGATCGTCAAGGCGCACATGCCGCTGACCAGCCTGTTTCGGGTGTAGATCTAGGCTGTGTTGACAAAGTGGCGAATTACGTCGAACCGTTCCTCGACTTTCCACCGACCGGCACCGCGATCAAACCATGCAAGTATCTACTCCCCAAGAGGCTTTTCCCGAGTTAGGAAGTGTCGCAAACCCTGCGGTGCTCTATGATGGGAACGACGCTTTCGTGTGCTATGAAGCCTCTATGCGCTCGGGAGGCGGCAACGTAGTGCTCAAATTCGGAGGCGTTATCGATTTCCGAATAACACCCATGAACGTTGATGGCCTCAAAGAGTGCAGATATCCGGTCAATCCATGGACTTTCAATGAGGTTATTGGCGGTGAAGAGACAGTCAAATGGCAGGCCCTCAACCCACGACTTTGGCTTATGTCTTTCAATGACGTCCTGATCGAAGTTCTTTTCTGCGAGACGGTTTCTCTTATCAGCCGCGACGCGAGAGGACGGGCGCAACATAGAACGCTGATTGACGTTCTGCGCTGATTAAAAGCTAACAGCGTCGCATGCTAGTTGGGCTCGGGATTCTCAAATCTGCGAGAACATGATTCAAAGCTGCCCTTTGGAGGTTGCTTTGGCACGAGTCGATTTTTGCGCGACGAGGAATGGCGGCATACTCATGAAAGGCTGCGCCGCGTCGCCAGTTCTGCTTCTTTGTGGCGGGAAGCGGCATGCGCTCTTCTGAGCCGTTGGGCGAGATGCCGCCTCAACGCCGACAATAGGCCCTAACAAGCTCCGGGTCCTGCTCGAGGCCATCGAGCCAGGTGGGATCGAGCTTCGGCACCGACGAGAAGAGCAACTGCGAATAGGGGTGGTGCGGTGCCTTGACCTTGGCCGGAGTGATGTCCTCAACCTTTCTGCCGCCATACATCACGACGATCTCGTCGCAGATCGCCTCCACCACGGAGAGGTCGTGGCTGATGAAAATGTAAGAGAGACCGAGCTCGCGCTGCAATTCCTTCAGCAGCTCGATCACGGCGGCGGCGACCACCGTGTCGAGCGCCGAAGTGATCTCGTCGCAAAGGATCAGCTTCGGATCGGCGGCAAGCGCCCGGGCGAAGTTGACGCGCTGCTTCTGGCCGCCGGAAAGCTCGGCCGGCCGGCGATGACGCAGGTTGCGAGGCAGGCGTACCATGTCGAGCAACTCGTCGATGCGGACGCTGCGGGCCTTCGCGTTCATGCCATGATAGAACACGAGGGGCCGATCCAGAATGTCCTCGACGGACTTCGCCGGATTGAGGGCGGTGTCGGCATATTGAAAGACGATCTGCATTTCGCGCAGTTGGTCAAGCGTGCGCTCGCGGGCGCTGCGGCCGAGTTCCTTGCCGTCGAAGACGATCTTCCCGACGGCAGCCGGCAATATGCCGGCAATGGCGCGGGCAAGCGTCGACTTGCCGCAACCCGACTCGCCGATGATGCCGAGGTTGCGCCCCTTCTCCACCTTGAGGCTCACATCTTCGACGGCGCGCACGAGCGGCAAGCCATCGGTTTGGGATGGACCGTATCCGGCGACCAGGTTTTCGATCTTCAGAAGCGGAGCCGGTGCGGTCCCGGCTGCGTCGGCAGCCTCCCGGGGCTTTGGTTCGAAGGCCGAGAGGAGTTCGCGCGTATAGGGGTGCTTGGCGTTCGAGAGGATTTCCTCGGTGGTGCCGACCTCCTGTACTTCGCCGCCCTTCAATACGACGATGCGATCCGCGATCTGGGCGACCACCGCGAGGTCATGGGAGACATAGACGCCGGCGATGCCGCCCTTCTTCATCACCGACTTGAAGGCGCGCAGCACCTCTATTTGCGTGGTGACGTCAAGCGCCGTCGTCGGCTCGTCGAAGATGACGAGCTTAGGATCACCGATAAGCGCCATGGCGGCGGAAAGACGCTGCAACTGGCCACCGGAGACCTGGTGCGGATAGCGGCTGCCGATCGTCTCGGGCTCGGGTAGGGACAACGCCCGGAAGAGTTCGACGGCGCGGGCGCGCGCCTCGTCCGGCGACATGAGCCCGTGGATGCGGGTGACCTCGATCACCTGGTCCATGATCGTGGCGGCCGGATTGAATGCGGCTGCAGCGGATTGGGGAACATAGGTGACCTCGGTGCCGCGCACCCTCGCGCGCTGTTTTTCGCTGAGGGTCATCATATCCTTTCCAGCCACCGAGACGCTGCCGCCGGCGATGCGACAGCCCGGACGGGCATATCCCATCAGCGTCAGCGCTATCGTCGTCTTGCCAGAGCCGCTTTCGCCGATCAGCGCGACGATCTCGCCGTCGGCGATATCGACGCTGACGCCTTTGATGATCTCGACACGGCGGCCGGAATCGGTGGTGGCTTCGACCTTCAGGTCACGGATTTCTACGAGATTGGCCATCATTCGCTCCGATCGCGGATCTTCTGCGGCAGGTTGTCGATCAGCAGGTTGACGCTGATCGTGAGGCTGGCAATGGCGAGCGACGGGAACATCACCGCCGGCGCGCCGAAGGGCAGGCCGCCGATGTTCTCGCGAACGAGCGCCCCCCAGTCCGCATAGGGCGGCTGGACGCCGAGGCCGAGGAAGGAGAGGCCGGAGAGCAAGAGGACGATGAAGACGAAGCGGATCCCGAGGTCGGCAAGAACCGGGCCGATGATGTTCGGCAGAATCTCCGAGCGGATGAGATAAAGCGTGCTCTCGCCGCGGATACGAGCCACAGTGATGAAATCCATCGCATTGATGTTGACGGAAAGGGCTCGCGCGAAGCGGTAGGCGCCAGGTATGTAAATGATCGACAGCGTCAGGATCAGCACCGGAATCGAGGAGCCGACGGCGGCGACCACGACGAGGCCGAAGAGCTTGCTCGGGATCGAATTGAGGGCGTCGAGGAAGCGGCTCAAGAGCGTGTCGAGCCAACCGCCGGCGACCGCCGCGATCATGCCAAGGACCACACCGCTGAAACAGGCGATGGTGACTGCCGCAAGCGAGATGCCGACCGTGTAGCGGGCACCCATCAGAATCCGCGAAAGCATGTCGCGGCCGAGATAGTCGGAGCCGAGCCAGAAGTCGCGGCTCATCGGGCCGAAGTAATCGAGGTCGGCGATTTCCCCGACCGGGTAGGGAATGATCAGCGGCGCGAAGATCGCGACGAGCGCCCAGCAAAGGATAATCGAAAGGCCAACCATCCCGACGATATTGAAGCGATAGCCGAGCCGGGTTCCGGAAATCCGGGCAGCCTTGGTCTCAGAATGGGTCATTGTCATCGTAGCCTCGGATTGGAAAGGATGGCGATGATGTCGGCCGTCGTGATCAGGAGCAGGTAGCCGAGACAGAAGATCATCGCGCAGCTTTGGATCAACGGCAGATCGCGGGTGGAGACAGCATCGACCATCAGCTTGGCAATACCGGGATAGTTGAAGATCGTCTCGACGATAATAACGCCGCCGAGCAGATAGGAGAGCGAAAGCGCGACCGCATTGACGATCGGCCCGAGAGCATTTGGCAGCGCATGGCGAAACACCATGCGCGGCCGGGAGGCGCCCTTGAGCAGCGCCATCTCCACATAGGGCGTGTTGAGCGTCTCGATTACTGCCGCGCGGGTCATACGGATCATCTGAGCCGAGATGACGAAGGTGAGCGTGATCACCGGCATGGCATAGATGCGCAGCAGATCGGTGAGCGACGTCACCTCATTGGCGAAGGAGAGCGCCGGCAGCCATTTCAAATAGACGGCGAAGATCAGCACGGCTGAGGTCGCTATCATGAATTCCGGCACGGAGATGACGCCGATCGTCAGTACCGTGACGATGCGGTCGTAGAGCGAGCCGCGCAGCATCGCCGCGGTGATGCCGAGCGTGAGTGCTATCGGCACAGAAAAGAGGGCGGTGACGCCGGCGAGCTGCAGCGTGTTGACAAAGCGCCCGCCAATCAGATCTGCGACCGGCATCTCGTTGGCATAGGATGTGCCGAGGTCGCCTTGCAGCAAACCGACGATCCAGCGCAGGAAACGCAAGATCGCCGGCTCGTCGAGGTGCATCGCCTTGCGCAGGCCCTCGACAGCCTCCGGCGTGGCGGCCTGGCCAAGCAGGATCGACGCGGTGTCCCCCGGCAGGAGCGTCGTCGCGAAGAAGACGGCGAAGGAGACGATCACCAAGGTGATCACGGCGATGAGCAATCTGCTCAGCACAAGGGATAGGACCCGGTTGTTCACGGCGCTCCCTTTCGGCTTTCAAGACAGGTTCAAACTATGCCGAGGGGCCGCAGCGATGCGGCTGCAGCCCCAAGCCCAGTTGCTCAATCAGGCTTCGAGCCAGACATATTCCGCAAAAGCATAGCCCATCTGCCCGCCAAGCGGATTGGCTTCCAGGCCCTTGAGCTTGGCGGTGATCGCGTCGACGTTGGAGATATAGGCTGGGATGATGGTGCCAGCCTCATTGGCGACCATCACCTGCATCTCATTATAGATCGCCCTGCGCTTCTCCTGGTCGAGCGAGCCGCGCGCCTCGATCAGCATCTTATCGAATTTCTCCGACTTGTATTGGCTCTCGTTCCATGGAGCCTCCGAGGCGTAAAGCAGCGAGAACAGGATATCCGGCGTCGGACGCGGGTTGATATTGCCGAAGTGGACCGGCGCCTTCAGCCAGTAATTATCCCAGTAACCGTCGGCGGGAACGCGCTGGACATCGAGCTTCAAGCCGATCTCGGCAGCGGAGGCCTGGATGATCATCGCCATATCGATCGCGGAGTTCGCTGCATCGGAGGCAATCACCGGTATCGACTGGCCGAGCACGCCGGCCTTCTCGAAGTGGAACTTGGCCTTCTCGGGATCAAAGGCGCGCGGCTTCAGCTCGGCATTATGGTAGAAGTTGGCGGGGGAAACCGGCTGGTCGTTGCCGACTTCACCCAAGCCCCGCAGCGCCGATTTGACGATCTGCTCGCGGTTGACGATGTACTTCATGCCTTCGACGAAGTCCCGCTTGCTGCCGGGTTCCATATCCAGCCGCATGTTGAGGTTGGTGTAGCTGCCGGAGGTCGTCTTCGAGAGCACGAAGCCGTCGCCCTGGCTCTCGACCAAGCGCATGGAGCGCGGATTGATCGTGGCGGCGAGGTGGATGTCGCCGGACAAGAGCGCATTCACCCGAGAACTGTCGTCGCTGATCGCGAAATACTCGAAGGAATCGACGTTCGGTCCGGACTTCCAGTAGTTCTTGTTCTTGATGCCGACGGAGCGCACGCCGGGCTCGAAGACTTCTCTCACGAAAGCGCCGGTGCCGTTCCCTTTTGAGAAGTCGGTGGTGCCGTCGGCGACGATCATGAAGTGGTGCATCGAGAGGATAGTCGGCAGGTCAGCATTCGGATTGGCAAGCGTGATCTCGACGGTCTCTTTGTCGACCGCCTTGAAGCCGGTCATCTGCGCGGCGATCTTCGCCACCTTCGAGCCGACGGACGGGTCGAGATGGCGCTTCAGCGAGAAGATCACATCGTCGGCTGTCAGCGGCTTGCCGTCATGGAAGGTGACGCCCTTCCTCAGCTTGACGGTCCAGGTCTTCGCATCCTGAGTTTCGATCGCTTCGGCCAGCTCCATCTGCGGCGTGCCGCTCTTATCGAGGAAGGTGAGGCGGTTATAGAAGGAGCAGCAGCGGACATAGTCGGTGGAGAGCGATGCCTTGGCTGGGTCGAGCGTGTCGGCGGTCGAGGATGACCAGCCGGCCGCCTTGAGCGCGCCGCCGGAGACCGGTGTTGCCGCAACCGCATTACCGGCTCGGCCGAGCACCAGGCTGCCGGCGGAGAGGGCGACACCGCCCGCGAGCATCATCTGCAGCAGTTCGCGTCGCGTCGCGCCGCGACGAATGGCGTTTTCGACCATAGCGTCGTCGGATCTGGTCCAATTGGTGATCTTGTCGTTCATGTCATTCCCCTTTTCGTCTGTTGGCGGGTTGCCCTTCTTCCGTGGGCTTGGACCCGATCCGGTGAACTGGTCAGCTGCGTGCGACGGCCACGGCATCGGCAAGGCCGGCCATGGAGGTGAAGTGGTAATCGGGCTCGGTGAATTCGGCGGGCTCGATCGTGCCGCCATAGCCCTTCTGGGCGTGGCGACGCTCGATCCAGCAATTGGTCAGCCCGAGTTTTCGGGAGATGCCGATGTCGTGGTATTGACTCTGGGCGACATGCAGGATGTCGTCTTTTGAATTTCCTTCCGAGTCCACGAACGCGAAGACCTTCTCGAAGAAGACGGGGTCCGGTTTCTCAGTACCGGTATCGTCGGCCGTAAAGGCGGCGTAAAAGGGGTTGCCCAGCTCCTTGGCGAAGAAATCGAAGGCCCAGCGACGGGCATTGGTCATCGCGATGAGGCGGTAACCCTTGGCAAGGCGCGCCAGCGCCTCGGCGCTGTCAGCAAAACCCTTCCAGTTCTTCGCGGAGTCCCTGAAACGTTGCCCGTGTTTTCGTTCCGTTGGCAGGCCAAGCTTCGGAGCGATTTCAAGATAGACCCGTACGAGATCGTCCGGGAAGAGGTCGGCGTCCTTGGAGTAGCGCGCCGCGCGGTAAAGGCCGAGCGCTTCCTCGCCATCGATCGCGATACCTGCCTCGGCGGCGATCTCTGAGAGGCAGTCCTTGAGGCCAGCCTCGAAGTCGATCAGCGTGCCGACGACGTCGAAAGTCATGTACTTGAATTCCGGAAGGCTCTTGCGCACGTCAATTCCCCAGTTTTCGGGCGCTCGCTCGGGAGCACCGGCTTCGTGAAGAAGATTATTCTGTTCCCGGCGGCGGGTGATTTTTCCCGCTCTTGGTGAAAAGGCCCGCATTTGCTGGGATCCGGCCCTTTTCCTTGATTTGAGTTTGGCACTTGTGCCGCGCGGAAGTGTCCGAAAAGACATTCTGGAGCGGCACAAAATTCCGAATATGACGTTTTCACGATATATCGCGTCCCGTCACCGTCAGCTCAGAGCCTGGCGAACATCCGGGTCTTCCAGGGTCTCATCCAGTGTTTGGCGGGTGCGCTCGATAATCGCGTCGATTTCCTCGTCGCTGCAGCAGAGAGGCGGCGCGTAGCCCAGCACGCCATTGGCGAAGGCGCGGATGACGAGACCGTTTTCCCAGGCGCGATCGAAAATGCGGCGCGAGGGTTCGGCCGCTGCCGGCAAGGGCGTCTTCTTTGCCTTGTCGACGACGAGCTCGACGGCCGCCAACATGCCGCGGCCACGCACATCGCCGACGAGCGGGTGCTCCCTCAGGCTTTCGAGACCTTCCATCAGCCGGGCACCGGCCTTGATGCCGTTGTCCAGAAGACCGTTCTCGTAGAGCTTCAACACGGCGAGGCCGACAGCGGCGCTCACCGGATGCGCCGAATAGGTGTAGCCGTGACCGACGGCGGCAGCGCCGGCGCCGTCGGCAATCGTCTGGTAAACATGATCGGCCATGAAGACCGCGCCCATCGGCACGTAGCCGGAGGTGAGACCCTTGGCCGTGGTGATGAAATCGGGGACGATCTCGTCCTCGGTTGAAGCAAAGAGCGGCCCCGTGCGGCCGAAGCCGGTGATCACCTCGTCGGCAACGAAGAGGATGCCGAGCTCGCGGCAGAGTTCGCGCATCGCCTTCATCCAGCCCCTGGGCGGCACCAGCACGCCGCCCGAGCCCTGGATAGGTTCGGCATAGAAGGCGGCGACGCGCTCGGGGCCGATTTCTTCGACCTTGCGCCGGAGTGCCGCCAGCGATGCGTCAATGATTGCCTGCGGATCCTCACCCACCGGATTGCGGTAGGCGTAATGCGACGGGATCTTGTGCTGCCAATCGAAGGGAACGCCGAAGCCGGCATGGAAGGCCGGCAGCGCGGTCAGGCCGGCGCCGACCGTCGAGGAGCCGTGATAGCCCTGTTCGACCGAGATGAACTGATCGCGCTGCGGCTCGCCGCGGGCAATCCAATAGTAGCGGATGAAGCGGATCGTGCTGTCGATGGCGTCGGAGCCGCCGAGCGTGAAATAGACGTGGTTGAGGTCCCCCGGCGCGCGTTCGGCCAGTTCCGAGGCAAGGCGGATCGCAGGTTCCGAGCCGAGGCCGAAATAGGCCGTCGCGTAGGGCAGCTCGCGCATCTGCTTTGCCGCCGCCTCGACGATACTCTCATGCCCGTAGCCGGCATTGACGCACCAGAGGCCGGCGAAACCGTCGATCAGCTGCTTGCCCGAGGCGTCGGTGACGGTCGCGCCTTTGGCAGAGGCGAGCACGCGCACGCCGAGCTTTTCATGGCCGCGGTATGAGGCGACCGGATGGATGAGGTGGGCGCGATCGAGTTCGATGAGGGAATTGCTGTACATCAAAGATCTCCGGATCAGCCGAGCGCCTGGTTGGCGAGGGCAAAGGTGTTAGCGACGAGATCGGCGGCGCCGTGAATCGGCGGCTTCGTCATGGCGATGCCGCCGCCGACATGGGCGAGGCCCTGCTCGGCAAGCCAGCCGGAAAGACCGGCGTCGGCGGTGGTGTCGACCCGCAAGAAGCGGCCCGGCCGCATGGCGATGAAATGGGCGACGAGCGCCTTGGCATCGTCGAGATCGGCGGCGACAACGGGACCGATGACTTCGCCGCGGCCGAAGACGCGCAGCGCAGCAAACCCGGAGACGCGGCCGTCGCGGCGAAGCACGGCGAATTCACCGGCCTTGGCGAGATAAGCGACCAATCCTTCGCGGTCGGCACCGAAGGCGCGGCGGTCAAGTGCGGCGATAGCGTCGATGTCGGCAGCGGTCGCTGCCTCGATCCCCGGCGGCGCGGCGACCTCGCCGACCACGCCCTGGTGCTGCAGCACGCGCCCGGTCTCCCGAAAGCCAAGTTTCTCGTAGAGCGGCAATCCCTCGGCGGTCGCCACGAGCCGGAGCGGCCGGTCGCCGGCGATCCGCAGCGCGACGTCCATCAGCGTCCGGCCGAGACCGCGGCCGCGCATCGCCTCGTCGACGATCACCATGTTGATCGTCGCGCAGTCCGCTTTATAGGGCGTGACGAGCACGGTGCCGACAACTCGGGCATCCTCGATGGCCACCACGCCTTCGCTCAAGGTGAGCGCCATCTGCCAATCCTCGAGGCGATGCGGCCAGCCGGCCTGCCGAGAGAGCCTGACGGCGGCTTCCAGATGCTCGGGACCGAAGGCGGTGACGTCGATCTGATTTGTCTGCATGGGGATGTCCTTCATTTCCTGCCCTGAAGTCTGCAGGAGTGGCGGCCGGCAGATCGTCTGAAGGCCGCGGCCGGCGCGATATCTTATAGCTTTGCTCTCACGGACCGCCGCATCTTATGCTGGCAGGCAGGAGCGGAAGCGGAATGTTGGCGGTAAGAAGCAGGGCGGCAGGCAAGGCTCGCAACCTTCTGCCAAAGCCGACTTTTGATACGATATATTCTGCTTCGATCGTCGCGAAATCAGGTGAGCCAGGGATGAGCTGGCGCCTATGATCTTACACGTAAACCCTGGTCCCGCTCTTTCAAGGATAGTTCACATGTCGACCTTCCGGCCGAAATACATCACCTTCGATTGCTACGGCACGCTGACCAACTTCCAGATGGCAGAAGCAGCGCGCGACCTCTACGGCGAACAACTCGACGAGCCGCGCATGGCGGAGTTCATCAAGAATTTCGCCGCCTATCGCCTCGACGAGATCCTCGGCGACTGGAAGCCCTATGCGGAGGTGGTGCACAATTCGCTCGAGCGGACCTGCAAGCGCAATGGCATAAAATTCCGCGAAGAAGCGGCGCGCATGGTCTATGAGCGCGTCCCGAGCTGGGGTCCGCATCCCGACGTGCCTGCTGGCCTTGCCAAGGTCGCCAAGGAGATCCCGCTGGTCATTCTCTCGAATGCGATGAACTCGCAGATCATGTCGAATGTCGAAAAGCTGGGCGCTCCTTTCCACGCCGTCTACACCGCCGAACAGGCACAGGCTTACAAGCCGCGGTTCAAGGCGTTCGAATACATGCTCGACATGCTCGGCTGCGGTCCGGAGGACATTCTCCACTGCTCGTCCTCCTTCCGCTATGACCTGATGTCGGCGCATGACCTCGGCATTAAGAACAAGGTCTGGGTCAATCGCGGCCACGAACCGGCCAATCCTTATTACGGCTACGTCGAGATCGCCGGCATGACCGGTCTTCCAGGCGTCGTCGGTCTTTAGAGAGAAGGCGCACCACCATGAAATTCCTGTCCTACTGGCACGATACCGCCCCGGCATTCACCGGGGCGGCACCGGGTCCGGTCGATGGCCACTACGACGTCGCAGTGATCGGCGGCGGCTTCACCGGCCTCGGCGCCGCCCGGCAGCTCGCCAAGGCGGGTGCAAGGGTCGTGGTGCTGGAGGCGGAGAAGGTCGGCTGGGG
>Ga0214543_1011334_pt1 | contig 12574 bp, 7 predicted proteins | sample CNSS2metaG_FD_160094 | JGI IMG/M metagenome (GOLD analysis project Ga0214543, IMG submission 160094) | Root nodule microbial communities from cowpea collected in UCLA plant growth center, Los Angeles, California, USA - CNSS2 | ecosystem: Host-associated > Plants > Roots > Nodule | place: USA...
CTCCAGACACCAAGAACACCGACATCACCAAACCCAACAACGACAGTAACAAGAAGAGCGAGGTTTCTGAAATGTTGAATGCAGAATCTGCGAAGCAGCGTGTCAAAGGTCTCACCGACAGCGTAAAGGGGAAATTTCCTTCGGTAGCCTATATTCCTTTCGATCCATGAACGTCAATTCTCTCATAATATATATACATAGCTGCACCCAACTTAATAATTAACTAAATAATCTCTGCTGCTCATGTTGTCTCTGTTGTTTTCGTATGTTTCACTTCTCAAAACCATCCTATTAGGAATAACACTGGAGTATGGGTGTACCACTATTATCTATGATCACAATGTTACAAATCTTGCTATTCAATAAAATAAATATATAGCAGCTTTGCATAATTATTTACTGATCTTTTTTCATCAGCAAGAAACTACAGTATATATATGTATATAAAAGCCATCACTTAACGAAAGTAAGTCCTATTAATGAAAGGAACCTAGTAGAAAAAATAAATTAACATGGGAGAAATTGATTGAGTAGAGATGAATGAGAAGTCTCTGCTTGTGACTTAGAAGAAATCAATCACTCAAAAAAAAAAAGAAGATGAATGTAAATGAAATTTCTGCAATGAAAACACGATAAATATCTCAGACCACTATTCACAAACATATAAAGTATAAACCGAAGAAAATTCAAACTGAAAATGGAAAAATGAAGCAACCTGTTTTGACTCTTCAAATTTGATGAAAAATTAGTCTTATTATTTATATTTTAAAAGTAATTACAAATAGTCGATACAAATTATCTGAAATTCTAAAAAATGTGTATCATTCTGTCACATGGGATTTTTTTCTCTCTACAATATATTGGAAAGATTAGGATTTAAATGTAATTGGACTAACTGGATGAAAGATTGTCCAAAATTAACTAAAAATCGATCTTGGATAATAGGAATCCATCTAAGAAGTTCACAATTAAGATAAGGAGATTCTTAACGTCTTTTATATATTTTACTGTTTGTGAAAGTCCATGAGGAATCATAAGGTAAGCAGTCGCAAAAAATGTGCTTAAAGGGATCAAAGTGAGATATAATTAAAGAGATGAAAATTAATATATTACAATTTTACAATTTCCAAGTGACACAATCTACAATAAAATTAAAACAAAAAATATTTTGATCATTAAATGTTTACATAAATGTTATTATATATCATCATGCTCATGATGAATTTTCAGAAGGATTACTCATGGCATAATATGAAATTTGTCATATATTACCATGTTGTTGAAAATAAGTGTTAATCTAAATTTCATATTTGTTATAAATGAAAAACTGAGTATTTTATAATATAAAAAAATTATAAATTTAATAGTTTAAAATTTTGAGTTAAAAATAGTAATTATCTTTGATGTAATCATGCTTAATGTGATTATGCTCAGTTTTGATTATGATTTTATATATATATATATATATATATATATATATTCTGATAAAAGAAATATCATGTACACAATTATGCAAACCTCCTTTTAATTTATTTTATTGAATAACAACATCTTTTGAACTTTGATAATAGTCGTACACCCATACTCCTTTTTTATTCTTATAATGATGGTTTTGACGTGTAAAACATATGAAAACAATCTATAGGCACCATCAGCAGCATAGGTTATCCTTATTTAAGTTGCATGCAGATTTTATATATATATATATATATATATATATATATATATATATATATATATATATATATATATATTTATGTATAAATATATTTATGGATGTTCATGGTTGGACACTAGGATCGGAGGCAGTCAAGTTGCCAAAGTTGATGACCCCATTGGCGTTGCCTTTAACATATCCAGTTAGGTTGGTAAGACCTTTGATATCTTGCTTCGAAGAATTCACATAACTGATGAACTCTTCAGAAGAGTCACTGTTACTGTCGGTTTTGTTGGTGTCGTTGTTGTTGGTATCAGTTTTGTTGGTGTCGGGGTTGTTGGCGTCGGTGTTGTCGGTGTCTGGAGTAGTTTGAGGTTGTAGTGATCGGCGTCGAGCATCACCTGGGCCACCGGCAAGCTTGTTGACTCCAAATGCAATACCTGCCATTGAAATCGTGAACGAAACCCCGAAAACTCAAAGCTTCTGAAAGTTTATTTTCAGCCAATTGGGCTTGAATATAGATAGCTCTAGAGGAATGGGTGGCATTTTTATACTCTCGGGGAGAATAACATTTTAGTGACCACAATATATTCACTTCAATTATTGTTTCTCTATGTTTGTGCACATTATTTGATGTGATCCATGGTGGGGAGAAGTCATTCCAAGCTTTACCTGTTAAAAATAAAGATTAATAAATTATTGTGATATATTGGTGGGCCGATGAAAATAACATGTCTTGAAAAGTCGACAACTAAAGAAGTCGGTGTTACTGATTATATAATGGGCTCTAAGTCCATGATGTTACTTGTTCCGAGTCAAAAAAACTTCAAACTTATATTTGACTCTTCTTATTTATTAATACTCTTGTAATAAGAACTTGATGAAGTTTGGGTTAAATTATTGCTTTGGAGAGTGCGAATGTACTCGAGGTCAAAAGGTATAGATGTATTGTTTAGATGTTTTTTTGTATTTATTTTATTTTTCTATTAATAAGATGATTCTCAGAAATTTTCCCAAAATATATATATATATATATATATATATATGTATATATATATGCTTGAATATGTACTTGTCCTATCAATATTTTTTGATAATATTTTGAGAGATTGATTCTTCTGATGTAGGAGCCAAGAATCATATGCTTACCTATAAATTTGATGAACTTAGAGATTGAGTCTTCTGATGTAACTACACGTATCATAAAAGCATAGTATATTGATGGACTACTCATCAACTAAGTGCCTTAAACTTTGATTTCTAACTTTTATATATATTATGAAAAGTATTTCTTTCACTTATGAATGTTCTTAATTTCTCAAAACAAGTTCTTCTACAAAATCTTTTTGTGTTAGGTACGTGTTTATTAAAAGAATTATGAATTTCAAATTCAGATAGAACATTTTCAATAGATGCTCGCAAATATGTTAACTAAATTTGGAGGTGATTAGAATTTTATGTTTTTTTTTTTATAAATGTATAACTCATGAGTTTAATCTTTTAGGTATTATACTAGTCGTAGTATGATATTATGAAATTTTATCATTAGGATATCTTCTATTCACGTTATTTTAAAAACAACTCTTACAACTTTTTTATAAGTTTTTACCGTATTTAAATACACTTATTTTCGTTTTAGAAATTATGATTTCTACATTTATAAGAATTTGAAGTCTTTAACGTGTGTGCTATATAAGAATTATGTTCACCATGATTTTCATTTTGTTTTAAGGTGTTAAGGAATGGAGTAACATGCCTAACATACAATTAATCATAATATATACTCTAACAATAACTCTGACATTATGTTAGAAAATAAATTTTAAATCTCATAAAATCAGTTAAAATCAGTTTGTAAAGGTGAGATCACTTATCTAATATACTTGTATGATATTTAGTTATAATGTGAACTTTCAAGAATTATTATATTTTATTAATGCTTACTATTTAAAGTCAAAAGTTGTCTTTAAAAAAATTCATATAATTTACAAATTATTTTATTTTGCAACAAGAATTTTTTTATTTTCATATAACAACTAAGAAAAAAAAATCAAGCATGGTGGTGGCGAAGCTTAGTCTTGGTTTCCAATATCATTTATTAAATCTTATATTTTTAAATTAATTTAAGAATAGAATTAGGAGTCAATATTGTTAATGAATAAAGAAATATAATTGTTCCATATTATACTTGCTATACGGGCAAGGTAAAGATGATAAAAGAAAAACTTGTTCACTTACAACTGATAAATAATGAACAGTATTTTTTATTAAAATTATATATATTTAATTTAAATACATTATTTTTATTTCTAAAATTATTAGTCAATATCGGTGATTATACCATACATCATATAATGTAGTAAACATATTATTTTCTTAAAAAATAAATAACATTAGTAATAATAATAATAATAATAGTAATAATAAAATTATAAATATCAGCTTATTCTATTAAGATATAGTTGAGTTGGTGGCAGTCGCAGACTCTGGCTATTTGAAACTGATCATGATTTCCGTTAACCTAATTAAGAACACATCATGAAAATATTGGAACCACACGCAAACTGCGAAATTCTTATTATTTATTATTTACGTATTTCAGAAGACTTTCATAGTTCATACATATATATAATCGCGTAGGTTATACATTCCTTATTCCTTCAATCTCAGTGACTTAAGCCTCCAAATCTCCAAAGTTGATAGCTCCATTAGCGTTCCCTTCGGTGAAGCCAGTTTGGTTACTGAGACCTTTAATCTTCTGATCGCCGGTGTTCCTGAATTTTCCAACAGAACGCCCCTTCCTTCCTGTTCCTGCTGCCGCAGAACCACCGTCGCTGTTCGGTGGCGTTGGGTTCTGACCACTTTCGCCGTCATCCATGCTATTTAGCACATCAACAAGACCCTTCAGAGCTTCGATTTTTTGTTGAAGGTCTGCCATATCAAAATTTTACGTATGATATTTCTCTCTTTCAGGTGTTGATTTATTTGTCAGAATGCATCACAGAGAGTCCTTTATATATATGCACTATGAAAAGGAGGAACGGTTGTTCTGAAACTTAATGCAGAAGCATGCACTTTGTTAGTGGAATTAATGAATAATCTCTCAGATAAAGTTATATATTCTTGGTGGAGTATAAGGTTCCGTTTGATGGAATGTTGTTTTTATCAAAAAGAATTTCCAACACCTAAGCATCTTCTTCCTGTTCTTGATATAACAGATGCGGTTTGAATTTGTTGGCCTTTCTTCTTATTTATTCGGAAAGCATATATTCATATAATAACGCGTTTTGGACGAAAAAACAAAAGTGTAAGAGAATGGCAAGGATGATGAAGCTGTCTAAAAAATTGAAAAAAGTGATTGTGGCTGCTGGGATTCGAGCCCAGGTCTCCACGGCCACAACGTGGAATTCTCACCACTAAACTACAGCCACTCGTTGTTGTAAATGTCCTTTGAAATAAAATATATATATAATTTTTAGTTAACTAATTTTTTTGGTGCATTTTTTTTTTGTTTTTATGGTTTGCTAGTGATAATACGATTTACTAGAAGCTTTTACTGAATATATATTTTGCAGGTTTTGTCAATTAATTATTCCACTCAATTAGTTAATAATAAATATGTAAAAAGTTTATATAAGCTGAAAATTATATTTCTTAGAAAACATTAATTGAGAATATTCTGTAAAATGTTTTAGGAATCAATTCCAATGTTTGGTTTTGACCGATTTTTTATCTTTCAATCTCTCACGCACCAAACATCAAATAAATAGAAAAAAGAAATAAAAATACATCAAATAAATAGAAAAAAAAATAAAATATACTTAAGAAAATTTCCTTTATTTTATACTAGCGTAACACAGACGCGATAACCTGTATATATATATTTTTTAAATATGCGTGATATTAGATAACCTGTATGTATGTATTTTTTAAATATGCGTGATATTATATTAGTAGGTGATAATATTATATTATTAAGTTAATATATATATATATATATATATATTAAAATTATATTTATTAAAAATAAAATGAAATATATCAGAACAAATAAAAAAAAATAATCATTAATAAATAAAGAAGAGAAGAGGTAGAGACATCTGATTTTAACGGTCAATTTTTAAAAATTTAATAAATTGTTATATTTAAAGAGTAAAATCGGTATTTTGAAAAGTGGACACAAAAAGGGAATCCTCTTTATATATTGTTATAGATTACATAAATTAAATATATTTAAAATTTAAACCGTGTTTAATGAGATAAAATTTGTTTTAAAACCATAACAGTAATACTAAGAATGTTTATGTTTATTCTAAATTTATTAGAAACAAACTCTCGATAGTTTTTTTAAAGGTTAAAATACTCCGTTGGTCCTCGTTTTTGTTGCAGAATCTCAATTTGGTCCTCGTATTTTTATTAGTCTCAATTAGGTCCTCATTTTTGTAAATTAGTATCAATTAGGTCCTTTCCGTTAGTAGAGAACTAACACCGTTAAGTAGGTGCCACGTGTCAACTCCTCGTTTTTTTGAATTTTTTAATTTTTTTTTTAATTTTTTTTTAAAATTTTTAATTTTTTTTAAAATTTTTTTAATTTTTTTAAAAAAAATATTTATGCCACGTGTCACTTCTGTGATATGCCACGTGTCAATCTAATATGGTGACACGTGTCAAATTAATGTATGAATCTCAATTTGGTCCTCATATTTGTTAAATTGATTTGATTTGAGTCCCAACTTTTTTAAAAAAATTTCAATTTCGGGCAATCCAAATTTAGACCAAATTTTACTTTTATATAATGTTATGATTATTTTTATTAAAATTGATATTTTTATTAAATATTTTAATAATATTAATTATATTTAATATTAAAATTTTAAATATATTTATTTTAATTTTTTATAAAATTATTTTAAAATTTTAAATTTGAATTTATAAAATTGTTATTTTTAAGCCAACTCTAAAATATTGTTGATATTGAATATTATAATATAAATTTATTAATTTATATATTTATAATTTTAAAATAAAATTTAAATAAAGTTTAATGTAAAGTATAAATTTAAATAAATTAAATGTTGTTAAAAATATGTAATAGAAATATCACTTAATAAAAGTATCATCATTACATTTATAAAAAAATTAAATTTACAAAAATACAAATACGAGAGATTTGATACTAATTTACAAAAATAAGACCAATAAAAATACAAGAGATTTGATTCTTAGGAATTTGAAAAGTAAATTTCAATGTGGCTGCTGGGATTCGAGCCCAGGTCTCCACGGCCACAACGTGGAATTCTTACCACTAAACTACAGCCACTTTGTTGGTCGCAAGGTTCTACAAAGATAATATCTCTACTAGACTGAAATCAATAGGTTTAATCTTATATTTAACCAGTATAAAAATCCTTATAGTAACTAATACAGTTGAATCTGGTACTAAATAATTCTTTTAAAAATTCATTCACTTTAAAACATATTTCGTTTAAAAAAATATTGCAACGACACCATTCTATTCGACTGTCAAACATACAGTTTTTTTTTTCATGTGGCTGTAATACATTTCAAATTTAATTTCTTAGAAATGAAATACAAGTTTATTTTTTCTGATAAAAGATAAGGTACAAATTAACTCCATATACAGTATCCCGTTTAACTTGCAATTGGTCCGAAAAATAGTTCCCGAGATTCAAGTATTTGATTGAAACTATGTTCATTGTTTGTTTATTAGTCTATTTATTAGATTATAAAAGTTAATCGATTATATCTACCGATCTCCTCGCATATTTGAGCTTGATTGAGAAGAATTTGGCCGTCAAAGCTTTACTCTGTTGGCAATCTCTACTCTCTTATAGAAGAAATCCATGATCCTTGTTCAAAATACATTCTTAATTCATGCTTAAACTCATCTTAAAAAAGTAAAAGTAGCTTAATTGTTTCTGCGATTCAAATTTTGACGAGTTTGTCTTATAATATAAAATAAGATTTCATGATTATCCATATAAAATCAGATATCATTATCCATATAAAATAAGATCTCATGATTATCCATTTTTTTCAATAAGTAGTCAAAAATATCTGTCCCAGAAAATTAGAAAAATATCTTTGTCCCAGAAAAATTAGCGCTCTTCATGTTCTTTCTGCTACAAGTGTAGTTGTTTCAACTTCGGGACTACCACTGTAATGCTAATCACTGTCACAGCAGTTTCTAACCGATCTAATTCTATAATGCTGGTTAGAAATTTGTCAAATAATTCATTCCCTTGTTGAAAATGTTATTGAGAAGTAGCATGTCTGATAACTCAAACGAGAGGTTATTATGTACATGCTATGAATATATTAGTTTTTAACTGTTAAAAAATATGAAAGTACACTGATACAAACTACTGAAATATGCAATTTCCTAACCCCGATCTTTAAAATTAACTTGGTTTTTTGTTTAGTGATGGTTTTCCAACTAAAGCATTCAGAAACAAAGCCTCTTTCCTTCTTTTAACTTGAGATAAATGGGGGACAATAAACTTGAACAAAATGTAAGATTCCAAACTCATGCTACATTCATATGCTTGAGATTTTGCTAACAACTATTTTTCTAGAAAATAAACATTGCATGCAGTACTTTGAGATGTGAAATGGTCCAACCCAAGAACATATGTAGCATTTTCCTAGGCTTTGATTATTTTAGCATATGAATATACCATGGATTCTTGAACAAAATCAGACATTTCCCCGGCTCATGTTCCAGAAATCAACCTCGTACTCCAGAACATTTAGGAACATAGCTTCAGCCTTTTTGAGTTCTTCATCAGAAGCCTTTTGCAAGCGCCGTTCGGCAATGTTCTGCAGGGATAGGCAATACTTAGCAAAAGCCTCATTGCCCCACCTTTCACAAGTCCCCTTCAGTTCTTCCGGAGTTTTGGAACCTTCTCCAATGCAGTGAGCAAAGCTCTCCTGATACACTGCTTCAATAGCCCAAAATGCTGTGATAGCCACACTATATTCCACGTCCGGACTCATTAGACTTTCCAGCAACCTGTCACAGTGTTTCATACGTTACAATACAAACAACCTAAGAGACCAGAGTACCAAAACATTTGTCTAAGATTCCATGTATCCATGTCTGTTTTGTCTAAGATTCTATGTATCCATGTCTAGGAGAGGTTTTTGTTTCATTACATTAGAGTACACCTAGGAAACACCTAGGAAAGGATCTAAACCGTAAAATCTAGCCTACAGTGCATTAAATTTAAACATTGGCATAATTGACCATTTTAAAATTCAATCATTTCTCAAATCTCCCACAGAAATTGTGACAAAATTTTGTTGCCTACAATAGATTGATCAGAACATGAGTTGAATATGATGACAAAAGATTACCAAACCTACCCACAGTATTTTTTGTTTGCCTGCTGAGGAACAACTTCAGAGAGTGAAATACCCCACTTGCTAGCTTCTCTCTTAAACCATGATATCTCATCCTCCAGGGAAGCCACGCCCCCCAATATTACTTCCATGTCACCACTCTCATCTGATTCCTTCCAAGCTTTTATCAACACACTGGCCACAAATGGGACAAAAGCCCGAACGAACAAGTAATCTTGTGCCTGCATACAACAACTATAAACAACAAACTTCTTCCGACACAAATTTTGTTATCAACTAAAATTCATTCAAAATTAGGTATTCTGAAACCGAGTTCATTGATAAAACACAAAATTGTGCTGACATTGCACAAATTGCGAAACAATTTTTGACAGGGCTACTCAAAATTGTAGTAAATAATATAATGTCAGGAACCTGAACTATATAAATCAGAAACCAGTAATCTGCCAAAAGAAATTACATTTGTAACTCCCAAAAGAAAAACAAAGCAAGGAAAAAAAAAGGGTGAAGTATTACTAACCAGCCATGATTTGAAGGAAGCTATGTTGATGGAACCATCGCGAATGCTAAGAATAAGAGGGTGCCTTGTGGCTCCGTTGAAGAGAAGACGGTGCTTCCTCAACCATGTCTCAATCACACCGACCTTCTTCTCCTCCCCTTTTGCCTTTTCCTCCATCTTATCGATTTCTCACTCTTGTTTCACTACTAACTCACATTTATAAGCTTCCAACAATTTGAGGACAAAAAATATATGATATAATATTGTTTGATTAAAATTAATTTCTTTGTTGAAATCGACAAATTCCTAAAACCAAACATGGTGTGTATGTTTATGTTGAAATTAGAGTTTTGTATTAACATCGTAGAAAATTATTTTGAGAAAAATAGCATGGCACTTTGAATTATTAACTTTATATTGCAAAAACTTTTGGTGCCACGTGGGGCTTGAAGCAAGATGAAGGGCATGCAGAAGTACGTCTGGCAATGTTGATGGGCTTAGCCTTTACAAGTGTCCAAAGTTTTGGAAATGTTAGTACTTTCCACACCGATTCAGGTACACTCAAAAATGGGATAGATAGAACCGATTATCTAAACGGTGGCGGTTGGGTTAAAAATGGAAGAAAAACTATTAACTATTGCTGAAAATCAATTTTGCTCGTCTAATCTGTGACAAAAAGAAAACAATAGTTTCTTCATAAAAGCTTAAATTTTGCATGCGTTATATACGTGTCAATAAAAACAGTTAGAAAGTTAGTTCAAAGTTGAAGACTGAAATTAACTTATTGCATGTAAAAGTAAAATTGTAAAACTGGACATATTTAAATGTCATTTTATATCATATTTGATCTTTTGAAATTGATAAAATTGTATTTCGAGGTATTATATTATGTTTAATTAGTTTAAAAATATTTTAACATTCAAATTATTTCGATTATATTCTTTATTATTATTTTTAATATCGTTATTGTAAAATCTCAAAGTATTTTAGAAGTGATGGTGGTTTAAAAATAATAAAACTCGATTATTGTAATATTAGAAAGGTTTTAGTATAAATAGAATTGTTATAAACGAGTTTCATTATTTTAAAACACATCATTTTTCTAGAAACCACTTTTTTAGAGCTCTTTGACTTCTCTATAAAAGTTCTATTTTTTCGGTCGTCTGATTGAAGAACCGAGACAGTAGGATTGATCCTCTCAGTGAGCTCTTCAATTTGGACATATCAGTTTCTCCGTTCGTGTGAGTTAAGTTTTCGTTGTCTTTATGGTCTTTTTCTGTTTTTTGTTGCATGTAATCACTCTACCATTTGCATGTGCCGTTTTATTTATCAATATGAGTCTTTGCTAATCAGTGATCATAATAGTATGTCCTATTCGTTCTTGTGATGTTTCTATATGTAGATAGAGCATCCTGTGGAGTTAGAAACGTTTGACGTTTATAGAATTGTTTAAGCAGGATCCTGGGTAAGGGAAGCTAATGTCTTTTATGTCTCACAAACTTGTTAGGAATGTTATTATATAATTATTATGTAATTGACTTATGTATTTGATATGTGAATTGAGTTGTGATGTTTGAAAACGATAAATACTTAGGTTTTATCTGTTGTTTGAGAATAATTGTATGATATGGGTGCAATTGGATGCAATTGGTGTGAATATTTTGATAGAATTAATGTTCGATACTCAAATGGTCTTTGGTGGAGGTTTTGGAGTTGTATGGATTGGTTTAATAGGTATAATTCTGCTTAAATTAGTTTATGTAGAATTATGTAGATTTGCTTACTCGCTGGGCAAATGAATTGATCTGCAGAATTATGCAGAACACTGATCTACAAAATTATGCAGATTCGCACACTCGATGGGCGAGTGCTACTCGTTGGGCTAGCATGGGTCAGTGGCTGGGCTAGTGCTACTTGTTGGGCGAATTTCCAAGTCAGAAACTTTCAGACCTGGACCAATGGTTGGGGGAGTGGTACTAGCTGGGCGAGCGTGAGCCAGTGGTTGGACAAGTGTTACTAGCTGGGCGAGTGAGTCAGAACCTTAAACTTGTATTTTTGAGTTAAATTGGGTGGTATTTTAGTTATCATAGAAGCTTTGTAATTATTATGAATGATGAGTATACGATATGAGATTGTTTATATGATACTAAGTTGAGATTGGTTAATGCTAACCCAAGGAGGATTAGCAGTGATTGTGGTAGTGTATGCATTGAGGTGGGGATTGTCTTAGCAGTTATCCTGACGCTCTAATAACCATTCAAATTCTCAAGTAGAGAGGAATGGGGTATGTGGTGAGAGGAGCAAGAGGTCCTAGCCTAGGGTTTTTCCTTGACCATAGGTGCTAACAGGCTGACCTTGTATGTGGTAGAGTTTTGACTCTTAATTTGTCGCTCTGCAGAGCATGAGATGCCACTACAAGTGCATAACTGACTGGATCCGACCTCAATGCATGTATCCGGATTAGTTGAGACGTAGTTTAGAAATATATGTGTGTGAATATATGTTTGTTTGTAGTTGTTAGATATATCAATATTATATGGTTTAAGAAAATTCTTTGAAAGTCATTAGCTTACCTTTCTTCTGTGTTTTTATCTTGTGTTGTATGTTTTCCTTTTACGATGATCACCTATTAGTAGGGATGGCAATTAGGGCATGGCCCGCAGGCCCGCAGAAAAAACACGGGGCGAGCCAAGATAGTGAGCCCGCAAGCCCGCGTGGGCTCGGCCCGCATAGGCCTGCGGCCCGCAAGCCCGCATAAAATTTAAAAAAAAAAAACTTGCACTTTTGTATATTAATTACTTCTTTTATGGACTCTTGCATTAACATCTCAAATTCTTGTATAACTGGAAAAGACAAGTATTATGTAACTTTTAATGTGCTAAAATTTAAAGAATACATTGTGTATGTCATAGTATGAATATGATGAAAATGTTGAATTATCAATTTATCATCTAATTCTCCAAAGTCTTTACTTAATTTTGTGAACTTCTTAAAGTTTCCCAATTTTTAAACATTGAAAGTTTTATCATAAAAAA
>Ga0214543_1011338_pt1 | contig 12572 bp, 11 predicted proteins | sample CNSS2metaG_FD_160094 | JGI IMG/M metagenome (GOLD analysis project Ga0214543, IMG submission 160094) | Root nodule microbial communities from cowpea collected in UCLA plant growth center, Los Angeles, California, USA - CNSS2 | ecosystem: Host-associated > Plants > Roots > Nodule | place: USA...
CATTGATGGTGGTGATTGGTGAACGTCAAACGCCGATACGGGTTCTCTACCGTGAACGCGGATGCACCTGTAGGAACTTAGGGTTTATAGGTTTGATTTTGTATTTTGAGACTGAAAAAGATCAACGAGTCTTTAGACATTCTATTTTAACCCTCCTAAATTAGATTAACTACCGCGAACAATGATCTAGAATTGTTTTAATAAATAATAGACAACACTCAAAAACAAGAAGCGCTTTATCTTGGTCTCTCATATAATTTTTATTTATTTTTTAAATATAAATCACATATAGATAACGTCTTTTGGATGAAGCACTATCTATGCATATGAACTTTTAAAGCGTTTATTTTATGTAGCGCTATCTTTTGATCTCCTATTTTAATTTACAGCATTTAATTAAATAAGCGTTGTCTAAATAACGTTATCTATTGTCTATTATGGCGTAATGGAGTTAGAAGCCATTTTCTCAATCAATTGTGTAGTTGTATCTAGGGTCATATTACCAAGAGCACTACCACTCACAACGTCAATCATGCTTCTATTCATATGATGTAAGCCTTCATAAAAATATTGGAGAAGTAGAGGCTTAGATATCTAGTGGTGGGGGCAATTGGAACATGGATTAGAGAACCTTTCCTAGTATTCATAAAGGCTCTCCCTAGATTGCTATTGATACCAGAGATATCTTCCTAATAGTTGTGGTCCTGGAAGCATGGATGAATTTGGCCAAGAACATTCTCTTCAAGTCATCCTAGTTCGTGATGGACCTAGGTGCAAGGTAGTACAACCAATCCTTTACTTTATCCTCTAAAGAATGAGGAAAAGCCTTCAAGTACACATGATCTTCTTAGACATTAGCGGGCTTTATGGTGGAACACAGAATATGAAACTACTTCAAGTGCTTGTGTGGGTCTTCACTTGCAAGGCCATGAAACTTTGGCAACAAACATAAGGCACTTCCTCATTAGGATATTTGATGCGCAAGCTATCATAAGTGAAATCAGGTGCAACCCGCTCACTAAGTGTCCTCTCAAGAGGTGGATGTTGAGCCATATTATCAGTATCAAAATCAAAATCAAAATGATGAGAATGCTCAGAATGATCAGATTGCACAAAATGCTCAAAATGAAAAAAGTGCATAAAATGCTCAAAATGCAAAGAACATACAAATTCAAGAGTATTAGGAAAAGTCATAGAATATTCAGAATGCAAAGATGGATTCCTATGATTCTTAACTGCTCTATGGAAGGTTCTATCAATTTCAGGGTCAAATGGTTGTAAGTCACTTGGATTCCCCTAGTCATGCATCAAAATACATTAATTCTAGTAATATCGACATGATAAAGGAAACAAGTATACTCAAACTAACTCAAAATGACTTAAGATGGTCCCAAAAAAATAAAATAAAACACTACCATAAAAAATTTCAGCTAAAAAATCAAAGTCTAACTATTTTAAATATTTTTTCAAAAGTGCAAAATTTGAAGAGAAAACACAAAAAAATATTGATTATATACAAAAAATGGCACTTTTTGGGAATTCTAAATTTGAGCCCTTTCTTAGAAATCAAATTCTACCCCAAATGCATATATAATATTAGTAATTCTGATAATTTAAAGTGAAAGTTATGGTTCTTTGAAGTTTGGCTAAAAATCATCCAAAATTTTTTTGTATCTCTCAAACCAGACCATACCAATTGCTCCAGTTATTTTTCCTATCAAGTTCTGGGTGTTAGAAGTGGGGCAAAAAAAAAAAAATTGAAGTGAAAACAAGCACTGTGGCTATGAGAACAAAAAATTACAAATTAAATGCTAGAATGTAACATTGTTCCATATTATTTAGTACTCTAGAAATGATATTATTCATTATGGCATTATTCACTCTACTACACAAATAACATGCACACTACACAAAACACAAAAAATGACTATCACAAATTATATATGACTTATACCACACAAAACAACACATAACACAGAACAACTCAACACCACAAAATAACTTTGAATGAAAATGTCAGTCCTCGACAATGGTGCAAAATTTGATCAAAGTTGTACCCAATCAAATAAAATAGTTAATTTTAGTACTCAAGAGCTATCCTAAGGTCGTCTCCCAATGACCTATATTATCATTCAGGGATTCCAGATGCAACACAGGGGGAGGGGTTGGTACATTCATAGAAACACATTTAAAAATGCAGTTTAAAGGTGCAATAAAATAGTGGTAAAAATAATTTGAATACAGGTTGATTAAGGTGAAAAAACATGAGATTTAGATTATGCATACATCAATTTCATGTTTAACCATGAAAATAAAATATTGAAATAAACATACCTACAATCCCTCAGATGTACGAAGCTCAACAAATTGACGCCAAGTTTGTTCACCAATTGCCTTGTATTTAGCACAATGATTTCCATTCTTTCTAGCTTCAAAAACATACATAGATGTCAATTTTCTCTTAAATATACGAAATTTCTCAATCACCGATGACAAACATTTATTTCTAAGCGTCGTCACATTTGGAATATCAAATGTCAATTGCAATATAGAAAATGCACATCAGTAGTATGCAACAAATTATCAATAAAATCAAACTATAAATTCAATAACACTAAGATTATTTACCAATAAATCATGTCATTTCATGTTCTGATCAACTTCAGTCACATGATCGAAAGATGGAGTAAGGATGAATACTTTTTCTCGTGACAATACTCCTAAATAGCTTCTGAAGACACCGCATAACAACCTAAAGCTAGACCAGTGTTGATGTCAATAAAGATAGGTGTTTTCTCACCATTAGCTCTTCTCATTAAGAATTCTCAATCTAGTGGCTCTTCTGGTAGGTCTCGTAGTGGGTCTTTCATCCCCTGAGGAATTCCAATGTTCAGCCATATATTTGTCAAAAGAAAAAAGCACAAAACATTAATAACAAACATATAAAAGATTATTTAACAAAACACGAAAATTTGTACAAAAGTGTGAAATTCTAACATAAAGTTATGGATTAGTCATATGTATATTCCTTCATCATGATCTTTCTGAATTGCATGTACATCATCAACTAAAGGGTCTTCATCAAAATTTATCGTTATTTTAAATGGGTGGGTGTCAAGATTATTAGGATTACTTAGATTTTCTTCATTAACATAATTTTGTTTACACTGAAGAGCGATATATCAATGTTCATATGCATTATCTTTTACATAAAAAAACTGGATATGCTTGTTGTGCCATGATAAATGGCTCATCTCGATAACTCACCTTCCGAAAATCAACTAGATTCATTTCTAATTCATCCATTTTGACACTACTCTTATTGTCAACCCACTTACATTTGAATAGTGGAATAATAAACACGGTATAATCAACCTCCCATATCTCTTCTATACAAGATTTTGATCTTTAGGTGTGGAAGGTTGTGGTGACTTAGATTCAAGACTAACTCCACTATTTTGTAATGTACTTTTATCATCCAAAGACTTCGTATAAAATGTGCAATTATTAATTTCGTAACATATACAACATATGACATCAAACTTCTACCCATTTGGTAATCACATCGAAGTCTCGAAAGATTGGGAATCTTTTAAAACCGAAGATTTAAACCAAGAAATGAAGGTTCTGTTATGCTCTATCAACTACCATTTCTCTGATTGTCTTGGATTGTTCTCTTTCACAATGGCTTTGTGTGTAGATAAGCAAGGGATCACCTCATCTATTTTGTTCAATATATATAGATGTGCTTGGAACAATTCTTTGCGATCTTTTTAAACCACATTCACACCTAAAATGCTCCTACATATAGAACACATGTTCAACCATGTTCAACCATGTTCAAGGAGGAACTTCTATCGGATTTGCTATTGTCATGTAATCTGAACAAAACTCGATACTTTCTTTAGCAATATACCTTTCAATCATTTAAGTTTTTGGACATATTTATTTTTCACGTACCCTTTCAAAATCTTCATATAACGTTCAATGAGATACATCCATCTTATTTATATTGGTCCACAAAACTTGATTTCTCTTACAAATGAACGAGTAAATGTACCATGTTGTCAAAAACTGATGGATGGAAAAATATCTCTAGTTGACATAAGATGATAACAATCTCGCCTTGAAGATCATCTAATTTTACAAGATCAATGACTTCGCTACAAATTGAAGAGAAAAATGAACACAAACGAGTTATAGTTTGTCTAACATTTTTGGATAAAATTCCACGGATAGCCACCGATAAGAATTGTTGCATTAAGATGTAACAATCGTGAGACTTTAAGCCAACAAGCTTCAAGTCTTGCTTCTACACTAAACTCTTAATATTTGAAGAGTATCCTTTAGGTACCTTGACACTCTTTAGGCAAAAGAAAAAACGAATTTTCTCTTGTTTGGACATAGTGTAACATGCGGGGCCAAATAAGTACGCTTACCAACCTTCCTTGGTGTCAAGTCTTCTCGGATCCTCATTTCAATCAAATTCAAACAAGCATTTACTCCATGTTTTGACTTTCCTAAATGTTAAGTAGTGTACTAATCAAGCTATCACACACATTCTTCTCTACATGCATCTATGCAATGCCTAACCTATAACTTGACCAATATAGAAGATCAAAGAATATTGATTTTTATTCTTCCAAGGGCTCGATACGAATGACTTCTTGGATGTTTTCCCAAATATATGATGTACTTAATTGGTGCTTCGTGATTTTCTTAATGTCAATTGCATGCTTTCTTTAACCTTTAATAAGGATTATTAGCCTATAAAAACCTTCGATGGCCCAAATATATGGTCTTCCTTCTATTTTCCAATTGATAAGATGCAATGTTTTCTTCACATATAAGACATGCATAATGAACCTTGACATTGTACCCTGACAAATTACCATTAGCTGGAAAGTTATAATGGTGCAAAATAACATTGCTTGCATCATGAAAGTTTTAGAAGCAACAATATCAAATACGTCAACCTCATCAACCCATAAAAACTTCAAGTCTTCAACTAGTGGAATAAGATAAGCTACCTTGATCTAGATATATTCATAGAAAACGTCATGTATTTTCTCTTCTTGCACAACCTAGGAGATAAGTTGTAAATGAATAATATAGTGAGCCAACAACTGTGGTTAGTACTTAAATTACCAAATGCATTCATTCCACTAGTAACTAAACCAAACAAAACATTTCAACATTCTTGACTAAACTGGGGAAACTCATGATCAATATTATATTAAATTAGTTGGATGATGAAGTAGTCTATCACATCTTCTCTCATTTGCATGGCATATAAGGTTTTTAACGTCTTTTGGATTCCCAAACAAACACTTAAGTTTTGGCACGATTGAAAGGTACCAGACTACTTTCAAAGTGGGACCTTCTTTTTCTATTTGACCATTATCTTTGCTATTGGTTTTTTCTGATTGTACTATGATAATGCACACTTTGGACATTTTTTCAAATTTTCAAATTTTTTCCTATATAATGAAATCATTTGGACATGCATGTATCCTCTTATACTCCATACCTATTAAACAAAGAATTTTCTTGTCATCATAATTACAAGTGTGTAGTGTATTTCCATCCAGAAGCCTTTCATTCAAAAGTACCAGTAATTTTGTGAAACTCTTATCCATCCACCCATTGGTCATATTTATATTTATTTGTCTTAACACCGTTGACAATCGTGTGAACATAGTTGAACTGACATACAACAAAGTCTCCACATGAGTAAACATCGTCTCATACACATGCACATATACAAAAGCTTCTACACCAACATCCCAGATCATGTTCTCTAATTTTTCTTCATCCAGTTGGTCTTCCATGGTGGAATTGACAACTTGTTTAGTTTGGGAAATAATTGGGAAGTCTTTTAATTTACCATGTTATGTCCATGTTGTATAATGTATAAGGAAACCATCACAAATAAGATGTTCCCTAGCATCAATTGCATTCAACTTTATCTCATTCAACCAGTTGAAACATGGGTGTCTAAATTTCACCTCATCATCACTTTTACCCTCATTGTGTAGCGCAAATTGTATAAATTCTTCTACTCCTATCTCAAACTCAACACTGCGTGGGGAATTAATCTGATCTTGATCCATATATATATATATATATATATATATATATATTCTTTTTCTTTTGTATTTACGATGTGACTCTATCCAATCCAAGAAGCTTAATTAGTGACTTAAAAATCCAAGAAGATTCACTTTTTTTTAATGGTACATATTAATTTTAAAAAACTTATCTATTTGTCCCGACAAGATAGATTCAAAACAGTCGCTTAATTAGTGACTTAAAAAGATTGAGGAAACTACATGCGTTTGCCGAGAGTTGAACCCGGGTCTATTACTTGGAAGGCAATTATCCTAACTGTTGGACTACAAATGCTTGATAATTTGTTGTTAGAATGAGTGAAATAATATTTGTGTTCAAACAAAATTTATCTTCCTTATCTAAAAACGTTTATATTTTGACTATTTTTTCATCACTTTATTACACAATTTTAATTTTTTGTTTAATTGAAATAATTTATTGTTTAAATAAGATATATAACTGCATAATCTATCTTAATTCAATTCAAAAATAATTATTTAACTTGCACACTCTTACTTTTTACAAAATTTTATATTTCTTAAAGTTGTCAAAATGGGTAACTTTGCCCAACCCAACTCGACCCACCATGGGTTGGTCACTTAGTGAGCTAACCCAATCCGAATCATTTATTAGTGAGCCAAAAACATTCGAACCTTGGTAGGTTAAACGGGTTGGCTCACCGGTTAACTTAATTAAAAAATATAATTTTTTTTCTTCAATCTAAAAAAAATAACTTATACTTATGATGAAAATCTAAATAAACTTCAATAGTGTCCAAATACAATCCAAAAGGATGTTAAACTCCAACTACAAACCAAAATCAAAAAACTATCAATGTGTTGGCTTTAAAAAAACAACCTAATCAGATCCAAATGCAAAACTCAACATAATAAAAAACACTTGTGTGACCCCTTTATTTGAGGGTTGGTGAGCCAACCGGGCTTACCACGAGTTCAACTCGGGTGAGCCGGGTTCTAGGTGGGTCGAGTAAAAAATTAACTCGTATTAAAATTTGTAAAAATATTTCAACTCAACCTGGTGTAAGACCTAGGAAATTCATACTAATAATAGTTAATAAAGTACAAGTAATGATGGGTTTGGAATACCCTAAGAAACATTCTTGACAAGTGTTAGATAAAGAATAATGGTAACTCAAGTGGTTGAGTGAATGGGTGATATGAAGAGGACTTGGGTTCGAGTCTTGTGTGTGTGCCTTAGTTTGATATTTCAATTATGTTTTATCTTAAAAATATATTGTGAATGTGGAAGTATAATTTAACATGTTAACTTTGACTAAATTAACATAAATCATGTGATAGCTTGTTGGTTGTGCATAGACTTGGTGGGTGGAAGGGTGTGAGTTCGAACCTTGATTAAAGGAAGGAAAAACATAGAATCTCTAGAAATTCCTTGAGAAACCAGAAAGGTAGCTTGGAAGAAGTTGAGGTGCAGTAAAAGCACACTAATGGCCACTTACTATTAATTTCAATAAATTTTGTGTTAATTATTTTTATTTATTATTGGGCTAGAAAATTGGGAGTAAGTGAGAAAATAGAGAGTTCTAGAGTTTGGCAACAAGAAGAGTGAGAAGGAACTGAGAAAATTTGAGTGTTGAGAGGGAATAGGAGTGGAAACTTTGAATATAAGAAGAATCCCTTATGATTTGTTTTTTTTTTGGAGCAAGGAAACTAGGTAAGGGGAGTTGTCCTTACATGTTTATTTTCGTTTAATTTTGTATTGGATGATGATTGGCATGAATGGTTGAGTTCTCTTTCAATTCGTGCTATTTTTCGGCCCAAAAACCGCCTGATGGCTATGAAGGCCCACCAGGCGACACAACCATTTTCTTCATGTTTTTTGGGTTCTGTGATGAACCGCCTGACGGTGATGCGCACTAGAATCACATGTTTTATATGTTTTTGATGTTTTTCGTGATGTGTTGGGTGTTCTGTGGTTATGTGAACTTGCTAAAATGTTTATTGGCATAATCGAATAATAATATATGCTTCTGATGGTAAATTGATGAATTGGGGGTTGTATGCATAAGGGATCAATATGGAATTGGGTGTATTTACAAACTATAATGTACAAAAATTGGAAATTGATTGATTAAAAGATTTGGTTGGACTAATTGAATTTAAATGCATGTAGAATGTGTAAATGTATGTGGTTTAATTAAAACTGGAAGGTTGATTTCATCCTTGGGATTTGTAAGGTTTTTTGCAAGTGCAAGGTGTAAGACCCGTGAAATTTAATTAATTAAATAAATAATTAATTAATAAATACGTATGGGAAGAGCATTTGTGACATTAAATTATGATAGGTATGACGTGGAAAAGTATTAGTTCAAATGGTTGAGAGTACTTGATTGTGTGAGAGGACTTGGGTTCAAGCCCTAGGTATGCTAATTTTTTTGTTATTGTTGTTATTATTTAAATATATGTTAATCATGTTGTGGAATGATATGATGACTGAATTGGATTTGTTAAGCATGAAATATGATTGTTTGAATTGGTTGTGCTCTTGAATTGTGATTGAGTGGTCATGGATTCAAACCTTGGAGAACCCAAATTAAAACCTTAATTTTTGGTATTTTGGCTTTGGCTTGAATATGAAAGGTTGGGGGGAAAACCCTAGTGGTGTGGCAGGGTGGTTGGAAAATGGCCATAAGGAGATGGTAAATGGCATTAACAACTCATTTAAGAGTAAATTTTCGTTTAGGTAATTAACCTAGTTTTTAGACACCCTTTAAAAAGAAAGATTTGGTTAATAGTTAGAGTTTTGCAAACTGAGGTTATACCAGAAAGCTAAACACGAATTCTGAGTTGTGGTGAGGTTTGAGTGAGGTTCTTGGGGGCTGAATTGAGAGGAAGCCAAAGAGGAGGACCATAGTTAATCATTGGAAATTCTCAAGTGTCAAGGTTTTAAAGCAAAAGGATACAGGTTAGGGGAGTTGAACCACATCCTATTTAGTTTTATGCATAATTGTATGATTGAAAGTATGTATGTTTATGGGCCTTAACTGTTGCGTTGAAATTCTGAGTTTCTGGAAATTTTCCAGAAACTGCCTGGCAGGCTGTTCATAGCCGCCAGGTGGCACATGCAATGTAAGCCTTTTCTGGGTTCCTGGGAAGGAACCGCTTGGCGATACATACCCGATCGCCAGGCGACACATGTCAATTTCAACAGTTCTGGATTTTTATTATGAACTACCTGGTGGTTCTGGAATTTTGGTGAATTAGATTCGTACTACTTGTGGAGTTGGGAGTAGTATTTGGTTAAAAGCATTGAGGATGACATATGGAAACTAGAAATATCAATTTTGTGATGTAAAAGGAAGAAAGGTCATTTTAGTGCATGGGAGTGGTACTGCAAATGGTAATTAAGTATTGTAAAACCTCTTGTGGTACTAGTCACACTGAGATGTTGCTTGAGTAAATTGGAATTGAAGGGTATGGGGTAGGGGTTATATTGCATGAGCAAATGACAATACTTAACAAATGGAGGATTAATAGGTTGGATTTAATGATTAAAAGCAGTTTGAATGGTATCTCATTAAGTCAATGTTATTATGGAGTAATGAGGGATTCATGGATAGGCAAAGGTGCTAGAGAGAATCTTGTGTCAAGATGCATGAGTGGATATGTTAGTAGAGGACTAAGTTGAGAATGAAAGGGTTGGAAAATGGGAAAACGCTGCAGGAATCAAACCAGTACCCTCGCTGTACTGGTGTAGCGCCTAGTAGTGAAATGTAACCCGCCAAGCGATAGCTACAAAATCAGAGAGAACTAGAACGTGAGGCGCTTGGCGGCAACGGGTGTTTCGCTAGGCGACACCTACAAGAATAGTGGCAACAAAGGCGCTTGGCGCCTCGCGGCACGCGTCCCCCGCCAGGCGATCTGGAAGCGCATTGTGCTTGGCGACTTATGGGTTGTGCCAGGCGATACCGTTAAGGCAATAGTGTTTTGTTTGTTTGATATGCGTGGTCTACAAAGCTTCTAAGATATCTTAAAGGTCGGGTTACTGGTGTTCCTTGAGTTGTGGATCAGAACCTATACCTTGAATTGTGGCTCGGGATAAGGGTAAAAGCACGTGGTATTCCTTGAGTTATGGCTCAGAATAGCATCTCTTGAGTTGTGGTTTGGGATGGCAGATGAACACGAGGAACTCTTGAGTTGTTGTAACATCCCGACCGGATATTACAGATTTAAATAATAAAATAAAGATAATATTAATTACGCTGCATTTAATAAAACCTCATTTTCCAAAAGCGCGAGAAATTCAAAACTTTATTAAATAAAGCTGTTATATTAATTTCTTTTTTTTTTTATTAAAAATTCATAATATCTTGACGGGATGTTACAATTGTGGCTCGGGTTGGCGAGTGTTGCCGGTGTGAGTGTGCACGTAGCGGCGTGTACAAATGGATCCAGATAGATTGCCCTCCTTAGTATTTAACTAACGAGTTTGGTAGTCTTGGGACGTTACGAATGTTATTCGTATTGGGAACTCCACCTGGCGTTACGGTGTGTGATCTGTAGCATGGTTTCCCACACGTGCTCTATCAGTTGTGGCTGATAGGTGTGGCAGCAAGACATCTTGAGGTACTCACTAGAAGACATAGAACACGGTTGACATGGTAGTGGCTATGTGTTATGGAATCAAAGGATGGTTTTCCTTTGATGTGGTTATGATATATGTATTTGTTGTATATATATATATGTTTATTTTGTTAGCTCACTCTATCTGCTTGTGGTTGGCAATGATCGTATACGCGGTATACATGAGCAGATGATGTTGCAGGTGGATATGGTGAGGCGTAGAGCCAGAGCGGGGCTAGTCTAGGATAAAGATTTTCATCAGAGCTTTTATAGTTTTATGATTTTAAATAAATTGTATCGTTTATATTACTCAACTTTTGATAATTATAATAATGTTTATAATTATGGATTTTAAATTATTGTTGACGTAATAAAAGTTTAAATTTGGCTCGTTCTTGGGAAATGAGGTATTAATAAATGACGCCTATTTACTATTTATTCAATTTTTTTATTCAAATCTATAATATTCGATTGGGATGTTACATAAGAAAATCTGGAATTTCCCAGATTCCTGATGCGCCGCTTGGTGGTATAAAACGTGCCGCCAGGCGATACCGAGTGCCAACATGTGTTTGGTGTGCTCAATGGAAAAATAAGATTATGGTTACTGGAGATGGTTTTTGGGTATGAGAATGAGTGTTATTGTATGATGTAAAGGTGTGCATTTAGTGGTATTGATGCATGAGTTCAAGCTATAAAATTACTATGGAATTTGTGAAATAGAGTAGAAGGAACACTGTTGATTTTAGTAAACTGATTTATGCCTTAAGAGTCTAGCGATGACAAATTGGAGGCCCTTCACTTGTATATGAGAATTACTAAATGAATAAACTAATTATTGAAATAATTATGTATGAATTGGTTGTCTATAGAGTTGTGTGAATTGTAAAAGGAGGCATGATGTATATGGATGCAGAGGTAGTATTGATTTGGTGATGGTGAGATAGTATGTCTGATGTTATTGTTGGACTTAAGGTCACATATGTATGTTTAACTTCTTTCAAGTGATGCATTGTTTGAATTTCGATTGTTTGGGTACTTATAATTCATTGGTCTTAAGGAATTGCGATGATAGATTTTGTGGCATGCGAACCGTATAATATGAACTTGGTATTCTAGTTGTAGGATTGATGTGCTTGTGTGTGCTAAGAAATGCGTGGTTGTGCCTAAACTAATAGAAAACTGAATTACTGGTGTTGCGCCTGACGGCAGGGAATGCTCCACCAGGCAATAAGCCACAAATAGAGGGGTCATTGGGCGCGTGGCGCCTGGTGATATGGGGTTACCGCCAGGTGGTCTAGAGCATGTTTTTGCATGGCGGCGCTTAGGCAACGTCAGACGATAGTGCAAGGGCAGGGTTCCGTTGCAAATAGATTTGCATGGATGATCTTGATGGCTTGGTTAGGGATAGGTTGGATTAGATACGAGCGGGAGGTTCGTAACAAAGAGGTGAGATGCGTGATTGATACGGGATGGGAGGTTCGTATATTTTTGTACTCCTGTGTGGGGATACGAGCGGGGAGGTTCATATGTTCCGTGCTCACACTTGAGGTTGCTTTGAGCAGGGAGGTTCATAGTTGGTGTTCACGCACATTGGACTACGAACGGGCAGGGGTTTATGGGAGGTCCGTAGCGATGGACCACGAGCGGGCGGGGAGGTCCATAGCGTTGGACCACGAGCGGGTAGGTTTGTGGGAGCATGATAATCCCTAAAGACCAAGGTTGTAAATGGATCTTTCTCATATAGGTTATGAGATTGTGGTGGGGGAACCAATATAGAGAAGTCAATAAATTAAAATTGACTAAGACAGATTGGTGGGTGGGGTTGACTCACGGGTTTCAATCCATTTTGACATATAT
>Ga0214543_1011351_pt1 | contig 12554 bp, 2 predicted proteins | sample CNSS2metaG_FD_160094 | JGI IMG/M metagenome (GOLD analysis project Ga0214543, IMG submission 160094) | Root nodule microbial communities from cowpea collected in UCLA plant growth center, Los Angeles, California, USA - CNSS2 | ecosystem: Host-associated > Plants > Roots > Nodule | place: USA...
CTAGTCTACCAAATTGACCCTTTTGTGTATGCATGTACTAAGCTAACCTATGGAAGTTTAATCTAACTATCCTAACATGTTTCTAATGGCAAAATATGAATAGAAAACAGCTCACACTGCTAAAACTTACTACAGCTCAAAATCTAGCTACCTAAAACCTAATATTAGCACTAAACTATGCTAAAACTCCAAAAATTTAGAGGTGAAATAAACTACTGCATAAAAATTATATCAACACCCTTGGACAACTTTTAATTACCAAAAGAAATGTGGAGATAATATCACAAAATAAAATTTGGAGGGTAATTCAAATCTGCCTACAGCAAACACAAAAATCAACTACAAATTGGTCAAAATGAGCTTAAGACTATCCAATCAGCAAAGGAAATGTTGAGGAATGATGCAAAAACAATGTATTTAGCATATGAAAGATGAAAACTAAGCTAAAAGCGAGCAATATCAAGGAAAACGAAAACTAAGGCGGAGACTAACTTGTATGGCTAGTTTATGAATCTCTAGTCTAGCTAAATACCTAACTTCATTATTTTTTCATTCAATTAGTGTGACTAAGTTGTGTGGCCTATTTTTATGCAGAAAAAGTAAACCAAGGACAAAAAAACTAACAAAAACAAAGAAAGAATGCAGTAACTTGGTTGAAAAGTTGACCAAGAGTTCACCAAGAGTTGAGTTTTTGCCTTTTTCCTCTAATCTGAAATATATTATGCGAAAGTGGTATGAACAGGACCAAGGACCTACTCAACAAAGTTAAAATGACTCAGGGATCCTAAGGAACAACTCAAAACTGAAATCCTACCTAAAACTCAAAATTTCACTACCTAAAACCTCTTAAAACACCTTAAACATAGGCCAAAACTAATTTTATGCTGAAGCACGGGTAGAACTACCACTAAACTACCTAGACAAGGTTAAAATGACTTAAGAAAACTTAATCCCAAGTCACAAACTATCTCCTAAATGATTTACCAAAAATCACTACCTAAAACCAAGACTAGTCTACAAAATTGACCCTTTTGTGTATGGATGTACTAAGCTAACCTATGGAAGTTTAATCTAACTATCCTGACATGTTTCTAATGGCAAAATATGAATAGAAAACAGCTCACACTGCTAAAACTTACTACAACTCAAAATCTAGCTACCTAAGACCTAATATTAGCACTAAACTATGCTAAAACTCCAGAAATTTAGAGCTGAAATCAACTACTGCATAAAACTTTTATCAACACCCTTGGACAACTTTTAATTACCAAAATAAATGTGGAGAAGACATTACAAAACCAAATTTGGATGGAAATTCAAATCTGCCTACAGAAAAAATAAAAATCAACTACAAATTGGTTAAAATGAGCTTAAGACTATCCAACCAGCAAAGGAAATGTTGAGGAATGATGCCCAAACAATGAATTTAGTATATGAAAGATGAAAACTCAGCTAAAACTGAGCAATATCGAGGAAAACGAAAACTGAGGCGGAGACTAACTTGTATGGCTAGTTTATGAATCTTTAGTCTAGTTAAATATCTAACTTCATTATTTTTTCATTCAATTAGTGTGACTCAGTTGTGTGGCCTATTTTTATGCAGAAAAATTAAACCAAGGACAGAAAAACTAACAAAAACAAAGAAAGAATGCAGTAACTTGGCTGAAAAGTTGACCAAGAGTTGACCAAGAGTTGACTTTTTGCCTTTTTCCTCTAATCTGAAATCTATTATGCGAAATGGGTATAAACAGGACCAAGGACCTACTCAACAAAGTTAAAATGACTCTGAGATCCTAACGAACAACTCAAAACCGAAATCCTACCTAAAACTCAAAATTTCACTACCTAAAACCTCTAAAAACACCTTAAAGATAGGCTAAAACTAAGTTTATGCTAAAGCACTGGTAGAACTACAACTAAACTACCTAGACAAGGTTAAACTAACTTAAGAAAACTTAATCTTATGTCACAAACTATCTCCTAAATGATTTACCAAAAATCACTACCTAAAACCAAGACTAGTCTACAACATTGAACCTTTTGTGTATGCATGTACTAAGCTAACCTATGGAAGTTTAATCTAACTATCCTGACATGTTTCTAATGGCAAAATATGAATAGAAAACAGCTCACACTGCTAAACCTTACTACAGCTCAAAATCTAGCTACCTAAGACCTAATATTAGCACTAAACTGTGCTAAAACACCAAAAATTTAGAGCTGAAATAAACTACTGCATAAGACTTTTATCAACACCCTTCGACAACTTTTAATTACCAAAAGAAAGGTGGAGAAGACATCACAAAACAAAATTTGGAGGGAAATTCAAATCTGCCTACAGAAAACACAAAAATCAACTACAAATTGGTCAACATGAGCTTAAGACTATCCAATCAGCAAAGGAAATGCTTAGGAATGATGCAGAAACAATGTATTTAGTATATGAAAGATGAAAACTAATCTAAAGGTGAGCAATATCAAGGAAAACAAAAATTGAGGCAGAGACTAACTTGTATGGCTAGTTTATGAATCTCTAGTCTAGTTAAATACCTAACTTCATTATTTTTTCATTCAATTAGTGTGACTAAGTTGTGTGGCCTATTTTTATGGAGAAAAAGTAAACCAAGGAGAGAAAACCTAACAAAAACAAAGAAAGAATGCAGTAACTTGGGTAAAAAGTTTAAAAGTTGACCAAGAGTTCACTTTTTGACTTTTTCCTCTAATCTGAAATCTATTATGCAAAACTGGTATAAACAGGACCAAGGACCTACTCAACAAAGTTAAAATGACTCAGGGATCCTAAGGAACAACTCAAAACTGAAATCCTACCTAAAACTCAAAATTTCACTACCTAAAACCTCTTAAAACACCTTAAAGATAGGCCAAAACTAATTTTATGCTGAAGCACGGGTAGAACTACCACTAAACTACCTAGACATGGTTAAAATAACTTAAGAAAACTTAATCCCAAGTCACAAACTATCTCCTAAATGATTTACCAAAAATCACTACCTAAAACCAAGACTAGGCTACAAAATTGACCATTTTGTGTATGCATGTACTAAGCTAACATATGGAAGCTTAATCTAACTATCCTAAAATGTTTCTAATGGCAAATTATGAATAGAAAACAACTCATACTGCTAAAACTTACTATAGCTCAAAATGTAGCTACTTAAGACCTAATATTAGCACTAAACAATGCTAAAACTCCAAAAATTTAGAGCTGAAATAAACTACTGCATAAAACTTTTATCAACACCCTTGGACAACATTTAATTACCAAAAGAAAGGTGGAGAAGACATCCCGAAACAAAATTTGGAAGGAAATTCAAATTTGCCCACAGAAAACACAAAAATCAAATACAAATTAGTCAAAATGAACTTAAGACTATCCAATCAGCAAACGAAATGTTGAGGAACGATGCAAAAACAATGTATTTAGTATATGAAAGATGAAAACTAAGCTAAAAGTGAGCAATATCAAGGAAAACAAAACTGAGGCGGAGACTAACTTGTATGGCAAGTTTATGAATCTTTAGTCTAGTTAAACACCTAACTTCATTATTTTTTCATTCAATTAGTGTGACTAGGTTGTGTGGCCTATTTTTATGCAGAAAAAGTAAACCAAGGACAGAAAAACTAACAAAAACAAAGAAAGAATGCAGTAACATGGCTAAAAAGTTGAAAAGTTGACCAAGATTTAACTTTTTGCCTTTTTCCTCTAATCTGAAATCTATTATGCGAAAGTGGTATGAACTGGACCAAGGACCTACTCAACAAAGTTAAAATGACTCAGGGATCCTAAGGAACAACTCAAAACTGAAATCCTACCTAAAACTCAAAATTTCACTAATTAAAACCTCTAAAAACACCTTAAAGATAGGCTAAAACTAAGTTTATGCTAAAGCACGGGTAGAACTACCACTAAAATACCTAGACAAGGTTAAAATGACTTAAGAAAACTTAATCCTAAGTCACAAACTATCTCCTAAATGATTTACCAGAAATCACTACCTAAAACCAAGACTAGTTTACAAAATTGACCCTTTTGTGTATGCATGTACTAAGCTAACCTATGGAAGTTTAATCTAACTATCCTAACATGTTTCTAATGGCAAAATATTAATAGAAAACAACTCACACTGCTAAAACTTAGTACAACTCAAAATCTAGCTACCTAATACCTAATATTAGCACTAAACTATGCCAAAACTCCAAAAATTTAGAGCTGAAATAAACTATGCTTAAAACTTTTATCAACACCCTTGGACAACTTTTAATTACAAAAAGAAAGGTGGAGAAGACATCACAAAACAAAATTTGGAGTGAAATTCAAATCTGCCTATAGAAAACACAAAAATAAACTACAAATTGTTCAAAATGAGCTTAAGACTATCCAATCAGCAAAGGAAATGTTGAGGAATGATGCAAAAACAATGTATTTACTATATGAACGATGAAAACTAAGCTAAAAGTGCGCAATATCAAGGAAAAAGAAAACTGAGGCGGAGACTAACTTGTATGGCTGGTTTATGAATCTCTAGTCTACTTAAATACCGAACTTCCTTATTTTTTTCCTTCACTTTGTGTGACTAAGTTGTGTGCACTATTTTTATGCAGAAAAAGTAAACCAAGGACAGAAAAACTAACAAAAACAAAGAAAGAATGCAGTAACTTGGCTGAAAAGCTGAAAAGTTAACCAAGAGTTGACTTTTTGCCTTTTTCCTCTAATCTGAAATCTATTATGCGAAATTGGTATAAAAGGGACCAAGGACCTACTCAACAAAGTTAAAATGACTCAGGGATGCTAAGGAACAACTCAAAACTGAAATCCTACCTAAAACTCAAAATTTCACTACCTAAAACCTCTAAAAACACCTTAAAGATAGGCTCAAACTAAGTTTATGTTAAAGAACGGGTAGAACTACCACTAAACTACCTATACATGGTTAAAATGACTTAAGAAAACTTAATCCTCAGTCACAAACTATCTCCTAAATGATTTACCAAAAATCACTACCTAAAACTAAGACTAGTCTATAAAATTGACCCTTTTGTGTATGCATGCACTAAGCTAACCTATGGAAGTTTAATCTAACTATCCTAACAAGTTTCTAATGGCAAAATATTAATAGAAAACAACTCACACTGCTAAAACTTACTATAGCTCAAAATCTAGCCACCTAAGACCTAATATTAGCCCTAAACTATGCTAAAACTCCAAAAATTTAGAGCTAAAGTAAACTACTGCATAAAACTTTTATCAACACCCTTGGACAACTTTTAATTACCAAAATAAATGTGGTGAAGACATCATAAAACAAAATTTGGAGGGAAATTCAAATCTGCCTACAGAAAACACAAAAATGAACTACAAATTGGTCAAAATGAGGTTAAGACTATCCAATCAGCAAAGGAAATGTTGAGGAATGATGCAATACAATGTATTGGGTATATGAAAGATGAAAACTAAGCTAAAATTGAGCAATATAAAAGAAAACGAAAACTGAGGCGGAGACTAACTTCTATGGCTAGTTTATGAATTTCTAGTCTAGTTAAATACCTAACTTCATTATTTTTTCATTCAATTAGTGTGACTAAGTTTTGTGGCCTATTTTTATCCAGAAAAAGTAAACCAAGGACAGAAAAACTAACAAAAACAAAGAAAGAATGCAGTAACTTGGCTGAAAAGTTGAAAACTTGACCAAGAGTTGACTTTTTGCCTTTGTCCTCCAATCTAAAATCTATTGTGCGAAACTGGTATAAACAGGACCAAGGACCTACTCAACAAAGTTAAAATGACTCAGGGATGCTAAGGAACAACTTAAAACTCTAATCCTACCTAAAACTCAAAAATTCAATACCTAAAACCTCTAAAAACACCTTAAAGTTAGGCTAAAACTAAGTTTATGCTAAAGCACGGGTATAACTACCACTAAACTACCTATACATGGTTAAAATGACTTAAGCAAACTTAATCCTAAGTCACAAACTATCTCCTAAATGATTTACCAAAAATCACTAGCTAAAACCAAGACTAGTCTATAAAATTGACCCTTTTGTGTATGCATGTACTAAGCTAACCTATGGAAGTTTAATCTAACTATCTTAATATGTTTCTAATGGCAAAATATTAATAGAAAACAACTCACACTGTTAAAACTTACTACAGCTCAAAATCTAGCCACCTAAGACCTAATATTAGCACTAAACTATGCTAAAACTCAAAAAATTTAGAGCTGAAATAAACTACTGCATAAAACTTTTATCAACACCCTTGGACAACTTTTAATTACCAAAATAAATGTGGAGAAGACATCGAAAAACAAAATTTGGAGGGAAATTCAAATCTGCCTACAGAAAACACAAAAATCACCTACAAATCTTTCAAAATGAGGTTAAGACTATCCAATCAGCAAAGCAAATGTTGAGGAATGATGCAAAAACAATGTATTTAGTATATGAAAGATGAAAACTAAGCTAAAAGTGAGCAGTATCAAGGAAAATGAAAAGTGAGGCAGAGACTAACTTGTATGGCTAGTTTATGAATCTCTAGTCTAGTTAAATACCTAACTTCATTATTTTTTCATTCAACTAGTGTGAATAAGTTGTGTGGCCTATTTTTATGTAGAAAAAGTAAACCAAGGACAGAAAAACTAACAAAAACAAAGAAAGAATGCAGTAACTTGGCTGAAAAGTTGAAAAGTTGACCAAGAGTTGACTTTTTGCCTTTGTCCTCCAATCTAAAATCTATTGTGCGAAACTGGTATAAACAGGACCAAGGACCTACTCAACAAAGTTAAAATGACTCAGGGATGCTAACGAACAACTCAAAACCCTAATCCTACCTAAAACTCAAAATTTCACTACCTAAAACTTCTAAAAACACCTTAAAGATAGGCTAAAACTAAGTTTATGCTAAAGCACGGGTAGAACTACCACTAAACTACCTATACATGGTTAAAATGACTTAAGAAAACTTAATCCTAAGTCACAAACTATCTCCTAAATGATTTACCAAAAATCACTACCTAAAACCAAGACTAGTCTACAAAATTCACCCTTTTGTGTATGCATGTACTAAGCTAACCTATGGAAGCTTAATCTAACTATCCTAAGATGTTTCTAATGGAAAAATATGAATAGAAAACAACTCACACTTCTAAAACTTACTACAGCTCAAAATCTAGCTACCTAAGACCTAATATTAATACTAAACTATGCTAAAACTCCAAAAATTTAGAGCTGAAATAAACTAATGCATAAAACTTTTATCAACACCCTTGAACAACTTTTAATTACCAAAATAAATGTGGAGAAGACATCACAAAACAAAATTTGGAGGGAAATTCGAATCTGCCTACAGAAAACACAAAAATCACCTACAAATCTTTCAAAATGAGGTTAAGACTATCCAATCAGCAAAGCAAATGTTGAGGAATGATGCAAAAACAATGTATTTAGTATATGAAAGATGAAAACTAAGCTAAAAGTGAGCAGTATCAAGGAAAATGAAGAGTGAGGCGGAGACTAACTTGTATGGCTAGTTTATGAATCTCTAGTCAAGTTAAATACCTAACTTCATTATTTTTTCATTCAACTAGTGTGAATAAGTTGTGTGGCCTATTTTTATGTAGAAAAAGTAAACCAAGGACAGAAAAACTAACAAAAACAAAGAATGAATGCAATAACTTGGCTGAAAAGTTGAAAAGTTGACCAAGAATTGACTTTTTGCCTTTTTCCTCTAATATGAAATATATTATGTGAAACTGCTATAAACAGGACCAAGGACCTACTCAACAAAGTTAAAATGACTCAGGGATGCTAAGGAACAACTCAAAACTGAACTCCTAAATAAAACTCAAAATTTCACTACGTTAAACCTCTAAAAACACCTTAAAGATAGGCTAAAACTAAGTTTATGCTAAAGCACGGGTAGAACTACCACTAAACTACCTAGACAAGGTTAAAAGGACTTAAGAAAACTCAATCCTATGTCACAAACTATCTCCTAAATGATTTACCAAAAATCACTACCTAAAACCAAGACTAGTCTACAAAATTGACCCTCTTGTTTATGCATGTACTAAGCTAACCTATGGAAGCTTAATCTAACTATCCTAACATGTTTCTAATGGCAAAATATGAATAAAAACAACTCACACTGCTAAACCTTACTACAGCTCAAAATCTAGCTACCTAAGACCTAATATTAGCACTAAACTATGCTAAAACTCCAAAAATTCAGAGCTGAAATAAACTACTGCATAAAACTTTTATCAACACCCTTGGACAACTTTCAAGTACCAAAAGAAATGTGGAGAAGACATCACAAAACAAAATTTCGAGGAAAATTCAAATCTGCCTACAGAAAACACAAAAATCAACTACAAATTGGTCAAAATGAGGTTAAGACTATCCAATCAGCAAAGGAAATGTTGAGGAATGATGCAAAAACAATGTATTTAGTATATAAAAGATGAAAACTAAGCTAAAAGTGAGCAATATCAAGGCAAACGAAAATTGAGGCGGAGACTAACTTGTATGCCTAGTTTATGAATCTCTCGTCTAGTTAAATACCTAACTTCATTATTTTTTCATTCAACTAGTGTGAATAAGTTGTGTGGCCTATTTTTATGTAGAAAAAGTAATCCAAGGACAGAAAAACTAACAAAAACAAAGAATGAATGTAATAAATTGCTGAAAAGTTGAAAAGTTGACCAAGAATTGACCTTTCGCTTTTTTCCTCTAATCTGAAATCTATTATGCGAAACTGCTATAAAAAGGACCAAGGACCTACTCAACAAAGATAAAATGACTCAGGGATCCTAAGGAACAACTCAAAACTGAAATCCTAACTAAAAGTCAAAATTTCACTACCTAAAACCTCTAAAAACACCTTAAAGATAGGCTAAAACTAAGTTTATCCTAAAGCATGGGTATAACTACCACTAAACTACCTATGCATGGTTAAAATGACTTAAGAAAACTTAATCCTAAGTGACAAACTATCTCCTAAATGATTTACCCAAAATCACTACCTAAAACCAAGACTAGTCTACAAAATTGACCCTTTTGTGTATGCATGTACTAAGCTAACCTATGGAAGTTTAATCTAACTATCCTAACATGTTTCTAATTGCAAAATATGAATAGAAAATAGCTCACACTGCTAAAACTTACTACAGCTCAAAATCTAGCTACCTAAGACCTATATTAGCACAAAACTATGCTAAAACTCCAAAAATTTAGAGCTGAAATAAACTACTGCATAAAACTTTTATCAACACCCTTGGACAACTTTTAATTACCAAAAGAAATGTGGAGAAGACATCACCAAACAAAATTTGGAGGGAAATTCAAATCTGCCTACGGAAAACACAAAAATCAACTCCAAATTGGTCAAAATGAGCTTAAGACTATCCAATCAGCAAAGGAAATGTTGAGGAACGATGCAAAAACAATGTATTTAGTATATGAAAGATGAAAACTAAGCTAAAAGTGAGCAATATCATGGAAAACGAAAACTGAGGCGGAGACTAACTTGTATGGCCAGTTTATGAATCTCTAGTCTAGTTAAATACCTAACTTTATTATTTTTTCATTCAACTAGTGTGAATAAGTTGTGTAGCCTATTTTTATGTAGAAAAATTAAACCAAGGACAGAAAAACTAACAAAAACAAAGAATGAATGCAATAAATTGGCTGAAAAGTTGAAAAGTTGACCAAGAATTGACTTTTCGCCTTTTTCCTCTAATCTGAAATCTATTATGCGAAACTGCTATCAACAGGACCAAAGACCTACTCAACAAAGCTAAAATGACTCAGGGATCCTAAGGAACAACTCAAAACTGAAATCCTAACTAAAACTCAAAATTTCACTACCTAAAACCTCTAAAAACACCTTAAAGATAGGCTAAAACTAAGTTTATTCTAAAGCACGGGTAGAACCACCACTAAACTACCTAGACAAGGTTAAAATGACTTAAGAAAACTTAAGCCTAAGTCACAAACTATCTCCTAAATGATTTACCAAAAATCACTACCTAAAACCAAGACTAGTGTACCAAATTAACCCTTTTGTGTATGCATGTACTAAGCTAACCTATGGAAGTGTAATCTAACTATCCTAACATGTTTCTAATGGCAAAATATGAATAGAAAATAGCTCACACTGCAAAAACTTACTACAGCACAAAATCTAGCTATCTAAGACCTAATATTAGCACTAACCTAAGCTAAAACTCCAAAAATTAGAACTGAAATAAACTATTGGATAAAAATTTTGTCAACACTCTTGGACAACTTTTAATTACCAAAAGAAATGTGGAGAAGACATCACAAAAGAAAATTTGGAGGGAAATTCAAATCTGCCTACAGAAAACACAAAAATCAACTACAAATTGGTCAAAATAAGCTTAAGACTATCCAATCAGCAAAGGAAATGTTGAGGAATGATGCAAAAACAATGTATTTAGTATATGAAAGATGAAAACTAAGCTAAAAGTGAGCAATATCAAGGAAAATGAAAACTGAGGCGGAGACTAACTTGTATGGCTAGTTTATGAATCTCTAGTCTAGTTAAATACCTAACTTCATTATTTTTTCATTCACCTACTGTGAATAAGTTGTGTGGCCTATTTTTATGTAGAAAAAGTAAACCAAGGACAGAAAAATTAACAAAAACAAAGAATGAATGTAATAAATTGCTGAAAAGTTGAAAAGTTGACCAAGAATTGACCTTTCGCTTTTTTCCTCTAATCTGAAATCTATTATGCGAAACTGCTATAAAAAGGACCAAGGACCTACTCAACAAAGATAAAATGACTCAGGGATCCTAAGGAACAACTCAAAACTGAAATCCTAACTAAAAGTCAAAATTTCACTACCTAAAACCTCTAAAAACACCTTAAAGATAGGCTAAAACTAAGTTTATCCTAAAGCATGGGTATAACTACCACTAAACTACCTATGCATGGTTAAAATGACTTAAGAAAACTTAATCCTAAGTGACAAACTATCTCCTAAATGATTTACCCAAAATCACTACCTAAAACCAAGACTAGTCTACAAAATTGACCCTTTTGTGTATGCATGTACTAAGCTAACCTATGGAAGTTTAATCTAACTATCCTAACATGTTTCTAATTGCAAAATATGAATAGAAAATAGCTCACACTGCTAAAACTTACTACAGCTCAAAATCTAGCTACCTAAGACCTATATTAGCACAAAACTATGCTAAAACTCCAAAAATTTAGAGCTGAAATAAACTACTGCATAAAACTTTTATCAACACCCTTGGACAACTTTTAATTACCAAAAGAAATGTGGAGAAGACATCACCAAACAAAATTTGGAGGGAAATTCAAATCTGCCTACGGAAAACACAAAAATCAACTCCAAATTGGTCAAAATGAGCTTAAGACTATCCAATCAGCAAAGGAAATGTTGAGGAACGATGCAAAAACAATGTATTTAGTATATGAAAGATGAAAACTAAGCTAAAAGTGAGCAATATCATGGAAAACGAAAACTGAGGCGGAGACTAACTTGTATGGCCAGTTTATGAATCTCTAGTCTAGTTAAATACCTAACTTTATTATTTTTTCATTCAACTAGTGTGAATAAGTTGTGTAGCCTATTTTTATGTAGAAAAATTAAACCAAGGACAGAAAAACTAACAAAAACAAAGAATGAATGCAATAAATTGGCTGAAAAGTTGAAAAGTTGACCAAGAATTGACTTTTCGCCTTTTTCCTCTAATCTGAAATCTATTATGCGAAACTGCTATCAACAGGACCAAAGACCTACTCAACAAAGCTAAAATGACTCAGGGATCCTAAGGAACAACTCAAAACTGAAATCCTAACTAAAACTCAAAATTTCACTACCTAAAACCTCTAAAAACACCTTAAAGATAGGCTAAAACTAAGTTTATTCTAAAGCACGGGTAGAACCACCACTAAACTACCTAGACAAGGTTAAAATGACTTAAGAAAACTTAAGCCTAAGTCACAAACTATCTCCTAAATGATTTACCAAAAATCACTACCTAAAACCAAGACTAGTGTACCAAATTAACCCTTTTGTGTATGCATGTACTAAGCTAACCTATGGAAGTGTAATCTAACTATCCTAACATGTTTCTAATGGCAAAATATGAATAGAAAATAGCTCACACTGCAAAAACTTACTACAGCACAAAATCTAGCTATCTAAGACCTAATATTAGCACTAACCTAAGCTAAAACTCCAAAAATTAGAACTGAAATAAACTATTGGATAAAAATTTTGTCAACACTCTTGGACAACTTTTAATTACCAAAAGAAATGTGGAGAAGACATCACAAAAGAAAATTTGGAGGGAAATTCAAATCTGCCTACAGAAAACACAAAAATCAACTACAAATTGGTCAAAATAAGCTTAAGACTATCCAATCAGCAAAGGAAATGTTGAGGAATGATGCAAAAACAATGTATTTAGTATATGAAAGATGAAAACTAAGCTAAAAGTGAGCAATATCAAGGAAAATGAAAACTGAGGCGGA
>Ga0214543_1011352_pt1 | contig 12554 bp, 10 predicted proteins | sample CNSS2metaG_FD_160094 | JGI IMG/M metagenome (GOLD analysis project Ga0214543, IMG submission 160094) | Root nodule microbial communities from cowpea collected in UCLA plant growth center, Los Angeles, California, USA - CNSS2 | ecosystem: Host-associated > Plants > Roots > Nodule | place: USA...
GTCCCAAGACTACCAAACTCGTCAGCCAACAACTGAGGAGGGCAATCTCTCTGGACCCATCCGTACTGGCCACAACCAGCACACTCATACCGGCAACACTCGCCAACCCGAGCCACAACTCTAGGGTTTCTCGTGTTCATCCGCCATCCCGAGCCACAACTCAAGAGATGCTATTCCGAGCCACAACTCAAGGAATACCACGTGCTTAGCCCCTATCCCGAGCCACAACTCAAGGGATACGTTCCGAGCCACGACTCAAGGAACTCCAGCAATCTCACCTCCAAAGCACTACCAGAAGCCTTGTAGAACACCCTACAAAGTCCAACAACTAGGACTTCCAACAGCTAAATCGCCTAGCGGAGGACACGTACCGCTAGGCGCCACAGCCTCCAGACCGCCTGGCGGGGGACACGTACCGCCAGGCGCCACGCGCCTCCAAAACCCTCAAACCCAGCAGTCACCGCCCGGCGGGGCAGTCCCCACCGCCAGGCGAACGTGCTCCAGTGGTTCCCTGTTTCCGCCGCTATCACCTGGCGGGACCTTCCCTTCCGCCAAGCGCCACCTGCGCCAGAACCCCTTTGTCCCCTTGCTATCGCCTGGCGGGTGCTGCTACGTCGCCAAGCGCTGCATCAGCGACCTAAATGGTACTATTATACAGTCCACCCGACCAGATTACGCTATGATTTAATTATCGTACCTCCCTACAAAATTTTCTCTTAATTCTATTACCTTCACCCTTTAGTGGTTAACTTATTTCTCACAGTTTGAACTTCCATTTAGATTCAACTATCTAAGTTCTTCAAAATTTGTTTGCTTAAGTAACCCCATTCGTTGATGCATAATACAAAAGTGCTCCCAGTGCCTATTTCTTAATGTCACCATTGCCTCAACACCAGAGTCACACTCGTGATTATCCCAAATCCAGATTCGTATTACACCATACTTTAGCTTGTCAAAGTGTGGAATCCCCAATATCAAAACAATTTACATATCAATCATTCCCAATTTATTTTAAATGCCATCTTTATCCCCTGAACTGATTTTCTACCTGGTCATACTCTTTCTTAATCCAATCGTCAATTTCTGATATATCATTACTAAGCCTCAATAAGAATTACATTAAATGTACTCACCTGAACGCACCTCCCAATCCATTCCTCCTTCTCTGACTATCCACTACTAATCCCAATTATGTTTTCCACAATACATTGCCCATCAAAAACCTCCATAACAGAATTACCCCTCGCAACCAAGTATAAATGCCAACACTACGCTGGCGCCTGGCGACAAGCCCCGTGCCGCCAGGCGGTGCATCAGCCTTCTGGTAAATTTCCAGAATCTCCACACCTGCGCAGCCCCAACTTTTCCCTGTTTCTCATTCTAGATTAATCTCCATCCCTACTCGCGCAATCTCACCTATATATTATATTCCTCGCAGTCCACATACACATTCCTTAGGAATTTTTCCAAGCATTTCAATCACCAGCACACTCACGACATCAAATCCCCAATTGTTCAACCCTAAACACTTGATCACTGTTCCATTGAATTTCACCTATCACTTGTACTGGTTTTCAATCGATTATGACTCTATTTCATCTCTAAATCACTAACCCTTGATTTACATCCGATCAAAATCACTCCAGATCACACTAAACCTCAAAATCGAGCCAATTATACTCGCGTCGCCTGGCGGGTATGCATGACCGCCAGGCAGTGTATCTTGGAACCCAGAAACCGGGGTACAGGTTTGTAGCGCCTGGCGGTACAGGGATTCACCGCCAGGCGATTCCTCATGGAACCCAGAAAATGTAGTAAAATGACATATGCCGCCTGGCGGCTATGAGCAGCCCGTCAGGCGGTTTCTGGAAATTTTCCAGAAACGTGAAAACTCATTAAATTTACCAAAATACACATCCAATGTTTCATGCTTGCACACAAAATAAATTATAACATGCAAAGAAGCGGGTTCAGCTCCCCTAACCTGGTTCTCCTCTTAGGCTTAAACCCTTGAAACTTGAATAGTTCTCCTTTGCCCACTAGCCCTCCTTGGTTCCTCTCTTTTCAGCCTCTCAATCTCTCCCAAACCTCACAAGTTTCCAGAATTTCCGTGCTCTCTATGTAAGTCAGATTTCCAGATTGCAAAACCCTTCTTTCTACCTCTCTAGAACCTTTTAAAGGTGCCCTAAAACTATGCTAATACTTTAAAACGAAATTTACTTATTGAATAGAGTTTATTATCATTTACCACACCATTATGGCTCCTTTCCAGCCACCTCTCGGCTGCCTTACCACTAGGGCTTCTTCCTAACCCTTTCATATTCAAGTCAAACCCAAAAATGCCCAAAAATATAAAAATTAATGTGAGTTCTCCAAAGCTTGAACCCATAACCATGCAATTGCCAAATCAATATCAAACCATCATGCCAATTCATATTTCCTGTTAGAAATCACAATTCAATTATCATAATATGGAAGAACATATTTTCATAAATTTAAATAACAAAACCATAACATCAAAAGTTACCATACATAGGACTCGAACCCAAGTCCTTTCGCACAATCAAAGTGCTCTCAACCACATGAGCTAGCACTTTTCCACGTCATACCAACCATAATTTAATGTCATAAATTATTACCCCTCCCGTATTTATTAATTAATTAATTATTTAATTAATTAAATTCTACGGGTCTTACAATGGTGCCTCCCTCAACTACCCCACCTGATGTGACCCCAATAAGCCCAACATTAAGACAAGGTACACCTTCAAACCCAAGCCCATCAAGAGGCCTAATAACAAGGGGCATGCTCAAAAAGATCCAATTAGGTTTCATCCAAGATGCCCAAATCCACATGGACTTCTCACACTCTTCACATGGGCCAAAGAAGATGTGAAAACTTGAAGAGGTATATCAAAAAGCAGTAGAATAGCAATAAGATTGGTCCATTGTTTAGGCTTTATTTTCTAGAATAATAAGTCAAATAATGTGTAGTTGAATTGCTAAAATTGGGCTTGACTAAGCCCAATAGGAGATTTGGCCATGAGCTATCAAAAGTCCAAGGTGGACTAAGTGGAAGTCAACACTCCTTCCTACACCTCATGGATCCAATGCATCTAAGGGTTAGGAATGTTTCCTCCTTTTCCAAGCCATCATCCAATGGTCGTGAGCCTTCCTCCTTCTCCAAGCCATCTTTCATGACCAAGATTGAATCACATTCTCATCTAAGGGTTAAGAGTGCTTATGTGTATTTGCTTTCATATAAAAGCCTAAGTTTTAGGTTATTGTAATCACTCTTGAATTTTGCAATAGAAGCATAGTATTGAGAGTACTCCACCCTATTACATTTGAGAGTCTCCTTTGCTAGAGGATTGAATCATCTCCTCTAGCCACCTTTCCCTAGATTTCTCTTAAGCTAAACCTTCAAACACCATAGTTCGAACCAATGCTTAGTAAGAGCCTTAAATGCTTGCTTCCACTCCTTTCCATGGATCACGTCTACTTCATGGAGCTTTCATCCATTCCGCACCAAGAGCTCCACCACCACCTATGACAAAGAGTTATATGTCTTAGTTAGAGCCTGTCAAACATGGGAACACTATCTAGTGTCCAAGGAGTTTGTCACTCATAGTGACTAGGAGTTGCTTAAATACTTGAAGGGCTAACATAAGCTAAATAAAAGGTATGCTAACTAGATAGAATTCTTGAAAAAAATTTCCTATGTGATTAAATACAAGGTAAAAGTAATGTGGTGGTTGATGCCTTGCCTATGAGTCACACCTTGATTTTAAAATTGGGAGTCCAAGTTTTGGATTTGATCACATTCCTAAAATGTATGCCCAAGATTCTTAGTTTTTGTCCACCTATGTTGAGTGTCAAGTGAGCTTTTATGTGAGTGATGTGTATTTGTTTAAAGAGGAAAAATTTGAATTCCTTAAGGTTCACAAAGAAAGCTCCTAATCCAATAAATACATGAGGGGGAGCTTATGGGCCATTTTAGGATAGAGAATACCCTTAACTTATTAAAATAAAAATTCTTTTGGTCCTATATGAGGAAGGATTCCCAAAGACATTGTCATACTTGTATCTCATGTTTACAATCTAAGCCTAGGACAATGCCTCATGGACTTTATACATCCTTATTTGTTGCATCAATCATTTGGGAAGATATTAGCATGAACTTTGTTCTAGGTCTCCCAAAAAAACCAAAGGGGTTGTGATTTCATTTTTGTAAGGGTTGACCATTTTAGTAAAATGACACATTTTATACCCGGCAAGGTGGATTATGTAAGCAACATTGCTACGCTCTTCTTTAGAGATATGGTGAGACTTCGTGGTATATCTCGCACCATAATGTCATATAGAGATTCTAAGTTCCTTATTCATTTTTAGAAAACCCTTTGGTCAAGACAAGACTATGAATGTCATTCCCAAATTGATGGGCACACAAAAGTTGTCAATAAGTCTCTCTTTACTATGCTGCGTGCAATCTTGAAAGGAAACCACAAAACCTGGGATAAGTACCTTCCCCATATTGATGTTTGCTTACAATAGGGTAGTTCATAGGACTACTAAAATTCCTCTTTTTGAGGTTGTTTATGGCTTTAGTCCTCTTACTCTAGTGGATTTGCTACCACTTTCCACATCTTTTGACTTTGTTCACAAAGAAGGGGTAGCTAAATATGAGTTTATAAAGAAAATGCATGAGAGGGTTAAAAGACAAATACAACAACAAATTGAGAGGCATGCTAGATATAACAATAGGGGGAGGAGAGAAGTCATATTTTAGGAAGGGGATTGAGTTTGGCTTCACCTAAGCAAAGATAGGTTTCCTAAGCAAAGGAAGTCCAAACTTAGCCCCCAAGGAGATGCTTGTAGGCTAGAGTTGTCAAAGGACTATGAAGTTAAGGCCACTTTTAATGTCACTAACTTAATTCCTTTTCGCTGGTGAAACTAATGATGAGGTAGACCCTTCAAATTTGAGCTCAAATCTTTCTCAAGAGGGAACAGATGATGACATACCTGTACCCAAGGGATCTACAACCAAAGCTATGGCTAAAAGGATACAAGAATACTAGGCCTCCTCTGAGCATAACAAGCCCAAACTAAAGTTCACATAGGCTAAGGAGGATGTGAAGACCTAACTTACGACTATATATTTTTAAATATTATAGTAGAGTTTAATTTTGGGCCCAATAGTATAGAATTTTCTTTGGGCCATGTATTTGGGCCTTAATGGGTTTTTGGCCTAGAATGGAGTTTGGGCCTAGAAGGTGTTGGGGTTCGAAAAGAGGACACACATTTATAGGGCGTAAACCCTAATTTAGTGCACTAGCTTGGAGAGCAAGCTACGGTTACTATACTCTTTTTTGCGCCTACAAGCATGGAAGGTGTGACTTGCTTATGTGGCAAGTCACACTTGTGGCATGTCTCCTTTTGGCTCCAAAATTCAATTTCTATGCTCAAACTTTCCCTCTCTGTTTTAGAGACACTAGCTCTCATTTGCTCCTATAAATAAAGGAATATAAACCTTGTAAATTCATTCATGAGTGTAGTATAATTACTCTGTTGAGATGACTGTAGACTTTACCTTTGTGAATCACCTTAGGCTACAATTTCTTCTTAGGTTTCCTCTAGCCTCCTTCCTCTAGATTTGGTCTAACCTATCCTTAGAGACCTTCTACTCACCACCGTCAAACCAATTCTACTCTCTTTTACTCCTTGCTTTCTTGCCTCACTCTTCCAGAGCTTCATATGGGAAACATCTTGAAGCTAAACTCATTATCATATGTTTATACATCCCAACAAAATGGAGTTGTTGAACGGAAAAATGGACATATTTTAGAACAAACTAGAGCACTTCTCTTTCAAAACAATGTTCCAAAACTATTTTGGGGGAAGTCACTCTCACTTCCACTTATTTAATTAATAGGTCACCCTCTACTGCTTTATAATTAAAAAGTCTAATGGAGGTACTCCATTCTTTTACTATCATATAAATCATTCTTTTAAGCTTCCTCCTAAATATTTGGTTATGTTTCTTTTATCCATATTCATAAACTACAAAAGGGAAAACTTTATCCAAAGACACTTAAATGAACTTTCTTAGGGTAATCTGTCACACAAAAAATGGTAGAAGTGTTTTCATCCTCCTTCCAACTCAAGGGATGTCACTTTCAATGAGCAAGTTAGCAATTTTGGCCATCCTCATCTTCAAGGGGAATTTTAGGGTAGATGATGAGTTTGTGGATGGTTTTATATTTCCAAATCTATTTTTTGAAAGACAAAAGAATAATGCTAGTGAAACTAAACATGTTGAGAGGTAAATAGTGGTAAATCAAAATCTTCCTAAAACCGAAATAAGTCAAAATCTTCCTAAAACCGAGGCATTAACTTACAAAAATAGAAACAAAATATGGAGTTGGAAATGAAGGCATTGGAGAAGAATAATAGTTTAAAGTTATTCATTTTACAACTTGGAAAAAAAATTGTTAGGTGATAGTGGATTTATATAGTAAAATACAAGGTTGATGGAACCATTGTATGGAGTTGTAAATGAAGGCATTGGAGAAGAATAATACTTGGAAGTTAGCCATTTTACCACTTGGAAAAAAATTTGTTAGGTGAAAGTGGATTTATACAGTAAAATACAAGGCTGATGGAACCATTGTCAGGTACAAGGCTACACTGGTGGCAAAAAGATTCACTCAAACATATGGAGTGGATTACTTAAAGGTTTTTGTAGTAGTTGCAAAAATGAACACAGTTAGAATGATTTTATCTTTGGTAGTAAACGATGAATGGAATTTGCTACAATTTGATGTCGAAAAATGCATTCTTACATAGGTATCTTATGGAGGTACCACATGGATATACAAGACAGATTAAGGCAAATACATTGTTCAAAATGAGAAAGGTAGTGTGGTTGAAACAATCACCTAGAGCATGCTTTGGGAGGTTCACCAAAGTCATGACGAGCCTTAAGTATAGACAAAGTCATGGAAACCACACTTTATTTCTTAAGTATTTTGATTTAGGGGAGTAACCATTTTATTAGTCTATATAGATGATATTATTGTGACTGAAAATGATGAACATCAACAACAAAGATTGAGCCAAAATTTGGTTAGAGAATTTGAAATTAAAATCTTGGAAAAAATAAAATATTCTAAGGAATTGAAGTTGTTCACTCCAAGAAAGGGATTTTTATATCCCAATAAAAGTATATTACTTATTTGTTGCAAGAAACATGTAAAATGGCCTGCAAACCAGTAAGCACACAAGTTGGTCCAAATATAAAGTTGGGAATGAAGAGGATGGTGTGATTGTTGAAAAAGAATATAAAAGGCTTGTAGGAAGACTTATTTATTTATCTCACACTAGACCTGATATTGCTTTTGTTGGGAGTTTATTAAGTCAGTTTATGCATCAACCAAAGGAAGCTCATTGATGATCTGCTCTTAGAATTGTCCAGTATTTGAAAGGGACACCAAGAAAAGGAATTTTGTTTAGAGGAAATAAGAATGCCAATCTTGAAGCATATATTGATGTTGATTACGTAGGATCAATGTTGATAGAAGACCAACTATTGATTATTACATTTTCCTTGTTGGAAAATTGGTAACTTGGAAGAGTAATAAGCAAAGTGTGATAGCTAGTCTAGTACTGAAGAAGAATTTCAAGCAATGTCATAAGGGATATGTGAGCTATTGTGGTTTAAAGTTATATTGGACGACTTGAAGATAAAATGTGACAATAATCTGCAATTAGCATAGCTCATAATCTAGTACAACATGATAGAACTAAACGTATTGAAGTGGACATACATTTAATGGAAGAGGAGCTTGACAACAACTTCATTTGCACATCATATGTTTTTTTTTCAAGAACAAATTATGGATATATTGACCAAAGGGTTGAACAACAATAATTTTGAAAGAATTATATCCAAGTTGGAAATGGAAAACACTTATTCACCAGTTTAAGAAGGAGTGTTGGGATATTTTAGGAAATTTCTGATATTATTTTTATTAACTATAATTATTCATTTATTGAGTTTTAATTTGTTATATCTTTTTATTTCTAAAATTATCCAATAGGAGTCTAGAAATTGTTCAAAATGATTTATGTATATATATTCAACGTGTATAATGGTAAAAGTAAGGGATAATCATTCTATTCTTCTTTATTCTTTAGAGAAATAAAAGGAGTGTGTAGGAAAGGTTTTTAATATTTAGACTTATTAATTATGAGGAGTGACCACTTTAGACAATTTGGAAGGATTTCTCTCATTTATTTTTATTTGTATCCTTCCAATTCATTGTAGTAAGTGGTTCCATGAGTATTTTACAAATTTTCCTTTATTTTGAATTGATTCTCAACTTTCATAGCTTAATGAACTAATTCTTCTAAGGATACATAATGATGTAATTGTATCTTATCATGGATATCTCTATTAAGTTCACTCGTAAATCTAGCCATCTTAACACATCAACTTTCATAATTTGAATTGGCTTTCATCATAGTGATTTGTAAATATATAAATACACATCCACACTTCTTTATCTTTGTTGAAGTCATTGATGTTTCAAAATGAGTTCCTTCTGATAGTGTGAAGGAACTAGGTATGGCAATGTGTAACACCCTTTATTTTATGTTTAAATATGTAGTATGAAGTAATTTTATGATTTCATAAGTAAATTGAAAAATTATGAGGAAGGGTTTTGTATAAAGTAAATAATGATTTTTTTTTTGGGTGTCAACTACTTCCTATTTTCAAGTTGTCTAAGTAACATTTTGATTAAGACTTCATTAACCAATGGATTAAGCTGCAATTTTTATAGAGTATTCTTCAAACATAGTTCTTTACTGTGAACAATGGGATTTTGAATTAGAGATGTATAGAAGGAGTAGTATTCCCGCACTTTAGTGTAAAAGTTAGGTCTCCACATGTTGTCTAGTTTTGAGTTGCCTTGGTAAACATATTATTCCCGCTTCGCTAACCATTGGATCATGATGAAATATGTTTACATAGTTCTTAAGAAATAGTACTTAATTTTGATCATTTTGGATTTCGATTTAAAGGTTTGTGATTAGAAAAATAATTTTTGTAGTTTGAACTGTCGTCACTTATGTCCTATTTTGAGTTATTTCAGTACAAATTTGATTACAGTTTCATTAACTGTTGGATGGAACTCAAATTTTTTAGAGATTTTCTAGAGACATAGAGCTTTAGTTTCAGCATCAGGATTTATAAAAAAAAAAGAGTGTGTGGTAAGAGATATAAATTTTACAGTTTGGAGTAAGAACAAGTCTTCTAGAAAGTCAACAAGTCTCCTTGCAACTACCATGAAGTTGCCAACTATGGGAATTTCGACCAAGCTTCTGTTGACAAAAAGAAGAAGATGGACATCTTCCTTCAATAAGGAGTTTTGATGATGATGATATTGACTTATGAAGAAGTATGGAAGACTTATTGATTATGCATGAAAACATGTTGAAGACTTAAAAGAATGTTTGGAATCAAGAGATACATTGAAGACTTAGGGGTTTAGTTATTTAAGTCTTTTAATATGTGTATGTTATTTAAAATAGTTAAACTAGTATGAGTCAAAAAGAAAAACCCAAGTAGTAGAGCACTAAGAGAATTTTATTTATTTGCAAAACTAACTAGAATAATCGATTATTCTTAGTGATAATTGATTATCTTAGTTAAAACTGATTTTTGTGAAAAGCCTCTGCGATAATCGATTATCACTGCTGATAATTGATTATCATTGCTGATAATTGATTATCACTGCTGATAATTGATTATCACTTGCTGATAATAGATTATCCTGGCTGATAATATATTATCACAGCGAGAAAAATGTTTTTAGAAAAGTTTATGTGATAATCGATTATCACTTATGATAATCGATTATCTATGGCAATTGTGATTTAACTTTTCATATTCTTAAACTAATTTCTAAATAGGCTTCTATAAATAGAGTGGTAGGCTTTAATTATCAAATACAAAAGTAAGAGAAGTCTGAGTACTTGAGAACTCTCTATGGGAAGCCTTTGAAAAATCTATTGCGGGTAGAGCGATAACTTTCATCAAGTGGGATCTTGAGTGATTGAGTGCTGTTGTTGTTGCTAGGAGAAGCCAGTCATCCTTTGTGTGATTCAAAGGAGGTGTTCATTCCTTGTGTGATTCAAGGAAGGCGTTTTCATCCCTTGTGGATTTCAAGGGAGGTGTCTTCATCTCTTGTGTGATTCAAGAAAGGTGTTTTCTAAAAATAATATTTCTTATCATTAATTGTAAGTTTGGTTTATTTTAGTGATTAACTTAATCTCGTTTTTGAGAGATTAACAACTAAACGTAGAGTCTTTTGATCTGAACCAGTATAAATACTTTGTGTAATTTTATCTTCTCTACTATCTTTATTTTATTGTGTTTATTAAAATAAAGGAAAGAATTTTAATTGATTTTTTATATTAAAAGGGAAAATTTTGAAAGCACAATTTTTATTAAGAACCCAATTCACCCCCTCTTGGTTTTTGTCCAAACGCTAATTATTCTGCTACACGATTTCTACAACTTCTCTATATGGTCAAAATAAATTTACCCTCGCTAAGGAATCTCGTAAATCTACCATTAATTAATCCTTATTCATTTGTGCAAAGTTTGTCTTATAAATAGGACTTCATTTCCCACATTTTCTTTACTAAAATCCTACAAAATAGAGAAAGAGAGGTCTAAAATCTTGTGAGAGAATTGAAGTATGAGGGGGAATCCAACACCTTGAGATCCTCACTATTGTGAATCCAAATCAATATCATCTGCAATGTCACTATACTCAAGTATAACACCAGTCATATGATCATCGCAAGTGAAAACCACAACCACAAACATACAAGGGTGAGCTAATAGAAAACCAATACATAACAATAATTTACCAAACATATCACTCACCCAAACATCACTAATTCTAACATCATCGAGAATATAATCCAAAACCATATTCATGACAATATCCACCAATCGTATTACTCACCCACATTATTCAAACCAAACAATTCCAAACCATAATCCAAAACCATGATCATAAGAATAAACATGTTCATAAACTCAACCAAGTCATATTACCACCAAGTATAAAAATTAAGTATGTCCTTATCTCATAACTACTCATTACATTTCATGGGCACCAACACCTCTTGGAAAGAGTTGTTCCCCTACTTTCTATAAGACTTACAAGAAAAAACTATGCCTACTCACCAAAGTCCATGGTTAAAAGAACCAACCAAACTTTACGGTTACGAGATAATACATACACACCATCACATACATACATGCATGCATACATACATACATTTCATCATCATATGATTAACCATGCATCATAATCATATCGTAACTCAAACATTGTTTCATTTGATCTTAAGGATTTTAACATATAACTCAAAAAAATTCTGCACAAAAATTAAACAGAAGTAGCAACCACAATTTTGCACCAAATAATACAAAAATAGCAAAATGTTTAAAACAACATCAACACCATTTTTAAAAACAACAACAACACCCAATTTTTAAAACAGTAACAACACAAACTTCTGAAACAGTACCAACATCCAATTTTTAAAATAACAACAATATTTTAATTTAAAAATAGCAATAACATAAAATTTCTAAAACAACACTAGCATCCAATTTTTAAAACAACAACAACATTTTAATTTTAAAACAACAACAACATCAACTTTTCTAAAACAACACTAGTATCCAATTTCTAAAATAGCACAACATTTTAATTTAAAAATAACAACAACATCACATTTCTAAAACAACAACAATATTTTAGTGTAAAAATAGCACCAACATCCAACTTCTAATTAAATCTCTCAAAATGATATACATTTTTCAGTGGAACGCTAATAATAATACATAAAACCTTAAATAAAATATCCACGTGGTTAATGTTAAATATTTAAAATAAAATAATATTATCATGCGTTAGCAATAAAATGATATTATTTAATTGTATTATACATTCACTACAAAAAAAATAGGTATTAACGGAGGTTATTTTTTTTATTACCCAGGGTTAAAACCTTCGTTAAGTCATTTACCTGGGATTCTAGTTTCCCCCGCTAAACCATCCCTGGAGAATGTGTTAGCCAGGGTTTTTTTGAACCTCAGGAAAGACCGATCAATTGTTGGGGTTTTTTGAAACCTCTGTTAACTTCCGTGGGTTTCAAAACCTCCGCTAACTACCATGGGTTTTCAAAACCTCCGCTAACTATCATGGGTTTTCAAAACCTCCGCTAACTACCATGGGTTTTCAAAACCTCCGTTAACTACCATGGGTTTTCAAAACCTCCATTAACTACCATGATTTATCATTTATACATTCGTATATATTTTTTCAACAACAATAATTTCCGGTATATAGTTAAAATATTTCTCCATTACTATATAATTATTTGCTACAATTAGAACCAAACAACCTGATAAACAACATACTATAAATGTATTCTACAATGTAATCCACATGTTCCTTTCTAAACCA
>Ga0214543_1011355_pt1 | contig 12552 bp, 18 predicted proteins | sample CNSS2metaG_FD_160094 | JGI IMG/M metagenome (GOLD analysis project Ga0214543, IMG submission 160094) | Root nodule microbial communities from cowpea collected in UCLA plant growth center, Los Angeles, California, USA - CNSS2 | ecosystem: Host-associated > Plants > Roots > Nodule | place: USA...
TAACCAATTCAACCAAGTCATGTTCGTGTGAATTCCTCAAATTCTATAATTATGTTATCACTAATGTAATCCTACATATTAAAATTAATATAACTCAAAGAACACACAATTAACATACATAGGACTCAAACCCAAGTCCTCTCACATAATCAAAGTACTCTCAACCATTTGAGCTAGTACTTTTCCACGTCACAACAATTAGCATTAAATGCAATAAAGGCTTCTACTACCCACATTTATTAAATAATTATTAATTTAATTATTTAAATTTCTCGGGTCTTACATTCCCCCCACCTTTAAAGATTTTCGTCCTCGAAAATTGCACTTACCAGGAAACAAGTGTGGGTAAGACTGCCTCATGCTATCCTATGTCTCCCAAGTCATCTCCTGAGTGATTGCGTCCTAGAGGACCTTCAATGTCTTTATTTCCTTTCCTCGCAGCTTTTTCACTTGCGAGTCAAGGATCCATACCGGCCCAACGTTCACCGTCAAGTCTTCCCTTCTCAGTAGTCTGTTGTAAAAAACTCTGGACCCAACACTAATGATTCGCCATCTTGATTCCAACACAATGGTCTCCTGCATCGTCACCCATACAAGGCCTCATATGGCGCCATGCCAATATTGGAGTGATAACTGTTGTTGTATGTAAATTCCACCAAAGGAAGCATATCACCCCAACTGCCCATGTGATCCAAAACACAAGCTCGCAACAGGTCTTCCAAGGACTGGATCGTCCTCTCAGACTGTTCATCCGTCTGAGGATGATAAGCAGAACTCATTTGTAACTGAGTCCTTAGAGCTGCCTGCAACGACTGCCAAAAACGAGAAGTAAATCTCGGATCTCTGTCAGATACAATACTAGTTGGCACCCCATGCATTCTGACTACCTCTCTAACATATAACTCAGTCAGCTTGTCCATTGACATCTTCTGATTAATTGCCAAGAAATGGGCACACTTAGTCAATCTGTCTACAATCACCCAGATTGAATCATTTCCCTTAGTTGTTCTCGGCAAATGCGTCACGAAATCCATTGCAATACTATCCCATTTCCACTGCGGGATGTCTAACGGTTCTAATGAACCCCCTGATCGCTGGTGTTCGATCTTAGCCTTCTGACACACCAAACACGACGCCACAAAGTCAGCGACATCAGTTTTCATTCCATTCCACCAGAAGGACAGCTTCAAGTCCTGATACATCTTAGTCATACCTGGGTGTATGCTAAGACGACTTTTGTGTCCCTCCTCCATAATTTGCTTCCTCAACCTCTAGTTTCCCGCTACACAAACTCTATCTCGGAAACGTAGGATGCCATCAGATCCCATTATGTAATCCTTCCCTATCTCAGTACCCAACCAACTCATAAACTGTTGTAATTCAACATCACTCTTTTATCCCTCACGGATCAACCCCATGAGGTCACTAGTCAAGGTCAGTACACTGCATCGAATAGAATCTTCTCTCAACTGTATACGCAGATTCATATCCCTAAATTTCTCAATCAACTCCAACTCTTTCACCATCATCGCTACATATGAATCCTTTTCCCCCCACTTAAGGCATCCGCCCCCAGATTTGCCTTACCTGGATGGTAATGTAACTCGAAGTCATAATCCTTGAGATACTCCATCCATCGTCGCTGTCTCATATTCAACTTTTTCTGGTCAAACAGGTAGTTTAGACTTTTATGATCGCTGAAAACCTAGAACTGGGAGCCATACAAGTAGTGCCTCCATGTCTTGAGAGCAAACACTACGGTAGCCAACTCTAAATCATGAGTGGGATAGTTCTTTTCATGCACCTTCAACTGTCGAGAAGCGTAAGCTACAGGCCTTCTCTCCTGCATCAGTACACACCCCAAGCCCCTGATAGGATGCACCACAAAACACCTCAAATTTCTTACTGGTGTTGGGTATCACTAACATCGGAGCCGTTGTCAATCTCTTCTTCATCTCCTCAAAGCATTCCTCACATTTCTCCGTCTAGGAAAATGGTTGGTCTTTTCTAGTAAGCTGGGTCAAAGGACTCACCATTTTAGAGAATCCTTCCACAAACCTCCTGTAGTATCCAGCCAAACCCAAGAAGCTTTGTACCTCAGTCACAGTCCGCGGTCTTTCCCATTTCAACATAGTGTTTATCTTGCTTGGATCCACTGTAATACCTTGTACTGAAATAACATGCCCCAGAAACTGCACTTCTTCTAACTAGAACTCACATTTAGACAATTTACCATAGAGCTGATGTTCTCTAAGTACTGCCAATACCACTCTGAGATGATCTGCGTGTTCCTCCTTATTCTTGGAGTAGATAACAATATCATTTATGAACACCACCACGAACTTATCCAAAAAGGGCCAAAAAATCCGATTCATATAGTCCATAAAGACCGCTGGAGCATTAGTCACTCCAAATGGCATTACCACATACTCGTAATGTCCATACCTCGACCTGAATGCTGTCTTCTGAACGTCTTCCGGTTTGACCAAGAGCTGATGGTATCCAGACCTCAAGTCAATTTTGGAAAACACAGCTGCCCCTCTTAATTGATCAAGCAAGTCGTCGATCCTCAAAAGTGGGTACTTGTTCTTTATTGTCAGTTTATTCAACTGCCGATAGTCTACACATAACCGAGAACTCCCATCCTTCTTTTTCACTAGTAACACAAGGGCTCCCCATGGCGATGCACTAGGTCTGATAAACTTCTTCTCTAGCAGGTCCTCAATCTGCTTTTTTAGTTCTACGAATTCTGCTGATGCGATTCTATACGGAGCCGACGACACTGGACCCGCCCCAGGGATTAGATCAATAGAGAAATCTATGTCCCTGCTAGGTGGAAATTCGGGTACGTCATCGGGAAAAACATCAGCATACTCGTCGACTACTAGTATACTCCTGATCTTTTCCTTTGAGCTTTTCTTTTCTCCCTGAGCCACTATCATATAACAGGTAGCTCCTTCTTCAATCTCCTTTAAAGCTCTGTGGGTTGAAATCAACTCCAACCCTTCTGATTCTGGGAGCACCACTCTGCGTCGTCCGCAATCAATAACAACGTGATTACTTGACAACCAGTCCATCCCCAATATCACGTTCAGTCCCTCCAAAGGCAAGCCTACCAGGTTCACCTTGAATCGCCTACCCCCTACCTCCATCGAGCATCCAACACAGGCAGAATTAGTCGAAACCTGTCCAGATGCCGGTGTTGAGACTATTAACTCACATCCCAGATCACGAGTCGACAATCCCAGATTCTTCACGCAATCATGAGATATAAAGGAGTGCGAAGCTCCTGAATCAAACAACACTAACAGTAGGTTACCCAACAATAAGCAAAAATCGAGTATAAGACTACTTGACTGAGTGGCCTCAGTGCTAGTCAAAGCAAAAACTCAGCCTGCTACTCTAGGCCTGTCTGACGAAGATGGTGGAGGTCATGTTCCCATGGTAGTCTTCTTATTAGGACACCTATTAGCAAAGTGCCCCGACTGATCACACGCATAACACTTGTGAGTGCTAGCACTGTTCCCCGCACTACCCGTAGGCTGTGTATAATCTCTCCTCAAGTGCTCTCCTCCATAATTATAGCACCGCAACTTCTGTGAGGATGATGGCGGTCGGCTATAGGGCTTCTTTTGCTGTCTACCCTCAACACTAGTCTTCTGGGATCTGCTAACTCTACTGGTTCCCATCTCCAGCTGCTCCACGCTCTTGGCCTGCTCGACCAAGACAGGAAACTCCCTGACCCTCAGCGGTACAATGAAACGCCTCAGCTCATGGTTTAAGCCACCTTTAAAATTTCTGCAACGCCACTCCTCCGTCACCGCCTGGGAGTAGAACCTCGCCAAATACTCGAATCGATCCACATATGCCTGCACTGACATCGACCCTTGCTGCAGGGTAAGGAACTCAACTTCGCGCTCATGCCTAGTGCTGTCGAGGAAATACTTCTCCAGAAACCTCTTTCTGAAGATCACCCAGTTCACCTCCTCCTCGCGGGTCTGCATTTGTTGTCGCATCCCCATCCACAAGTACTCTACCTCTGTCATAACAGAAAGGTGGCAAAAGTGAGTTTCTGAGCCTCCGAGCACTCTATTACCCCGAAGATTTTCTCACATTCACGTAGCCACACATCCACCTCATCCGGGGTGGCTTTACCAGTAAACTTCGCCGGCTTGTGGCGCATGAAATCCTCCATCGTCACAGGCCTAACAGGGGAATTACTATCCTCGGCTGCGCTACAACAGGCTGCATAGCATCCACCATCCTGTGGATTGCGTTCACAATTTCATCTGCTCCAGCATTGTTTCTACACCTCCTATTAGCCATTGCCTGTGCACGCCACATAATTCAGCCGCTCACATTAACAAGCTCAAATTATAACCAAAACAACAATCATTACACACCATAACATACCATCACATATAAGCGCAGTAAGCTCACTCCCCAAGTTCCCCAAAATCTTAAAACATTTGCTCTGATACCAAATGTAACATCCCTAAAAGATATTAAATAAATAATTAAATATCTAATAAAGATAAATAATAAAGATAAATAATTCCCAAAATCTTTTACAAGTTCCAAATAAAGCTTTAAAGCATAGTAAATCCCTAGCTCTAATTCCAGCTAGTCCCTCTGTCCATCTCGAGTGTTAGCAGCATTACCTGTATCATCAACTGCTTATGTGTAAAATTACATGATCATCGCCAAACACACACAGAAAGGGTGAGCTCAAAAATATATAAAAAAATCACGAAGAATTAAATGATAGAAAACACCCTATCTTATTGTCATGATTACATTTTGGTTACATTCTCAACATGCTCCAAGGGTGTTGAACTATTAACACACAACAAGGTTAGTCATGGACTCAAGATTCTTGATGCTCACACAAACCTGCCTGCTCATGGTCCTGCCTCTACGAACCTCCCCGCTCGTAGTCCTACTCTACGGACCTACCCGCCCGTAGTCCAACACATGTGATTGACAAGCTACGTACCTCCCCGCACGCAACATCTCTCAACTATGAGCACGGAACATACGAACCTACCTCGCTCGTATCCCCACAGGAGAGTAATCGAGTATGGACCTCCTCGCTCATACCATCACATGTTATCCACCATCCATGAACCTACCCGCTCATGGTGCAGCATCTCCTGATCCATGTTTCATCAAAGTATGCCAACAATACACATAGACTGCACTAAACTCGCTTGGGCTAGAAGTCTTACCTTAAGCGATCAGGCCTGTCTCGCTCAAGCTAAGATTCCTCGCCTGAGCTAGCGTGCAAACAGGTTTCTAATGCGAAGGCTCGCTTATCTCGCCTGGGCGAGGTCCCACTTCGCTCAACACAACAACTCTCGCCTAGGCGGCGAAACACCAGAACACACAAGCATCAAACCTGGGCTCCTCGCCTGAGCGAGACCCTCGAGCACAACTTCACGTTTTCACGAATCCTCGCCTAGGCAAGCAGCTCTTGCTTGGGCGAGATGTGTCAACGCAACCCAAAATCTCCACTCTGTTATTCTCGCCTAGGCGAGCCTAGTTAGCTCGGGCGAGAATATAAGACCTATTCGTTGTCACACACGCAGAGAACCAAACCAATTGCCAAAATTTACACTCCATCATGCTAAGTAATTCATCACAGTTTACAAGGTCAAAATCACGAATTATACAACAATTTGATCCCCAATCAAGCGAAAATGAACCAAATACATGATCAGTATTACACAACCCCAACATTTACATACACTCTCATAAGGGATTAATTACATTACACCAACACCATCCAATACCCCAACTTACAGCACAATGATCAACAATTTCACATGGCACATTTACACAAATCAGTACACATCACAGAATACACCAAATTTCTATACAAACGTATAAACAAATGGAAAGCAGCTCCCCTAACCTCGAAATCCTTGCTTCTAATGGTTGCTCAGCGTTGGCTTTGTGGTACCCAAAACCTCTTCTTTTTCTCCCAAATTAAAATTGCAGTTTTACTCACAATTCTCAACTCACCTTTTCCCTCAAGCTCATGCTCATTCTCTCTCTTAAAATTTTCAGTCTCCAAAACCCTCCAATTGCTTTATTTTTACCCTTTTATATGTCCCCTAATTTGGGAGACATATAAAAGGCCCATTACTTAGTGCCTTTTCAGCCCCTCTTGGTTGCCCTTGCTGCTAGGGTTTTCAATGCCCTTTCACATGCCACCCACAATGATATTTAGCAAAAATAAAGGGATTAATTTCGTTTTAAACAAGATTTGAACACACATCCCTGAAATTCCAAGATCAAAGCATAACCAATTCAACCAAGTCATGTTCGTGTGAATTCCTTAAATTCTATAATTATGCTATCACTAATGTAATCCTACATATTAAAATTAATATAACTCAAAGAACACACAATTAACATACATAGGACTCGAACCCAAGTCCTCTGACACAATCAAAGTACTCTCAACCATTTGAGCTACTACTTTTCCACGTCACAACAATTAGCATTAAATGCCAGGAAACAAGTGTAGGTAAGACTGCCTCATGCTATCCTCCGTCTCCCAAGTCATCTCATGAGTGATTGCGTCCCAGAGGACCTTCACTGTCTTTATTTCCTTTCCTCGCAGCTTTTTCACTTGCGAGTCAAGGATCCATACCGGCCCAGCGTTCACCGTCAAGTCTTCCCTGATTTGAATATCGTCTCACTCTAGTACATGGGATGGATCTACTATGTATTTCCGCAATTGAGACACGTGAAACACATTATGCAAATTCGCCAAGTGCGGTGGCAGGGTAATTTCAGAAGCTACAGCACCAATCATTCTCAGTATCTGATAGGGCCCAACAAACCTCGGAGTTAACTTTCTCGATTTGATAGCCCTTCCTATTCCCGCCGTCGGTGTTACTCGGAGGAACACATGATCCCCAGCTTCAAATTCCAAGGGCCTCCTCCTCTTGTCCGCATAGGACTTTTGCCTGGTCTGAGTTGCCTTCATTCTCTCCTGAATAGCTTTGACCTTCTCAGTAGTCTGTTGTAAAAACTCTGGACCCAACACTAATGATTCGCCATCTTGATTCCAACACAGTGGTGTCCTGCATCGTCACCCATACAAGGCCTCATATGGCGCCGTACCAATATTGGAGTGATAACTGTTGTATGTAAATTCCACCAAAGGAAGCATTCCAGAACACAAGCTCGTAGCAGGTTTTCCAAGGACTGGATCGTCCTCTCAGACTGTCCATCCGTTTGAGGATGATAAGCAGAACTCATTTGTAACTGAGTCCCTAGAGCTGCCTGCAACGACTACCAAAAACGAGAAGTAAATCTCGGATCTCTGTCAGATACAATACTAGTTGGCACCCCATGCATTCTGACTACCTCTCTAACATATAACTCAGCCAGCTTGTCCATTGACATCTTCTGATTAATTGCCAAGAAATGGGCACACTTAGTTAATCTGTCTACAATCACCTAGATTGAATCATTTCCCTTAGTTGTTCTCGGCAAATGCGTCACGAAATCCATTGCAATACTATCCCATTTCCACTGCGGGATGTCTAACGGTTCTAATGTACCCCTTGGTCGCTAGTGTTCGATCTTAGCCTTCTGACACACCAAACACGACGCCACAAAGTCAGTGACATCAGTTTTCATTCCATTCCACCAGAAGGACTGCTTCAAGTCCTGATACATCTTAGTCATACTTGGGTGTATGCTAAGACGGCTTTTGTGTCCCTCTTCCATAATTTGCTTCCTCAACCTCTAGTTTCCCGGTACACAAACTCTATCTCGGAAACGCAGGATGACATCAGATCCCATTCTGTAGTCCTTCCCTTTCTCAGTGCCCAACCAACTCACAAACTGTTGTAAGTCAGCATCACTCTTTTGTCCCTCACGGATCAACCCCATGAGGTCACTAGTCAAGGTCAGTACACTGCATCGAATAAAATCTTCTCTCAACTGCATACCCAGATTCATATCCCTGAATTTCTCAATCAACTCCAACTCTTTCACCATCATCGCTGACATGTGAATCCTTTTCCCACTTAAGGCATCCGCCCCCACATTTCCCTTACCTAGATGGTAAAGTAACTCGAAGTCATAATCCTTGAAATACTCCATCCATCGTCGCTGTCTCATATTCAACTCTTTCTGGTCAAACAGGTAGTTTCGACTTTTATAATCGCTGAAAACCTAGAATTGGGAGCCATACAAGTAGTGCCTCCATGTTTTGAGAGCAAACACTACGGCAACCAACTCTAAATCATGAGTGGGATAGTTCTTTTCATGCACCTTCAACTGTCGAGAAGCGTAAGCTACAGGCCTTCTCTCCTACATTAGTACACACCCCAAGCCCTGATAGGATGCATCACAAAACACCTCAAATTTCTTATTGGTGTTGGGTATCACTAACACCGGATCCGTTGTCAATCTCTTCTTCATCTCCTCAAAGCATTCCTTACATTTCTCCGTCTAGGAAAATGGTTGGTCTTTTCTAGTAAGCTGGGTCAAAGGACTCACCATTTTAGAGAATCCTTCCACAAACCTCCTGTAGTATCCAGCTAAACCCAAGAAGCTTCGTACCTCAGTCACAGTCTGCGGTCTTTCCCATTTCAACACAATATCTATCTTGCTTGGATCCACTACAATACCTTGTGCTGAAATAACATGCCCCAGAAACTGCACTTCTTCTAACCAGAACTCACATTTAGACAGTTTACCATAGAGCTGATGTTCTCTGAGTACTGCCAATACCACTCTGAGATGATCTGCATGTTCCTCCTTGTTCTTGGAGTAGATAAGAATATCATCTATGAACACCACCATGAACATATCCAAAAAGGGCCGAAAAATCCGATTCATATAGTCCATAAAGACCGTTGGAGCATTAGTCACTCCAAATGGCATTACCACATACTCGTAATGTCCACACCTCGACCTGAATGCTTTCTTCTAAACGTCTTCCGGTTTGACCAAGATCTGATGGTATCCAGACCTCAAGTCAATTTGGAAAACACAACTACCCCTCTTAATTTATCAAGCAAGTCGTTAATCCTCGGAAGTGGGTACTTGTTCTTTATCGTCAGTTTATTCAACTGCCGATAGTCTACATATAACTGAGAACTCCCATCCTTCTTTTTCACTAGTAACACAGGGGCTCCCCATGGCGATGCACTAGGTCTGATAAACTTCTTCTCTAGCAGGTCCTCAATCTGCGTTTTCAGTTCTACCAATTCTGTTGATGCCATTCTATACTGAGCCGACGACACTGGACCCGCCCCAGGGATTAGATCAATAAAGAAATCTATGTCCCTGCTAGGTGGCAATTCGGGTACGTCATCGGGAAAAACATCAGCATACTCGTCGACTACTAGTATACTCCTGATCTTTTCCTCTGAGCTTTTCTTTTCTCCCTGAGCCACTATAATATAGCAGGTAGCTCTTTCTTCAATCTCCTTTAAAGCTCTGTGGGTTGAAATCAACTCCAACCCTTCCGATTCTGGGAGCACCACTTTGCGTCGTCCGTAATCAATAACAACGTGATTACTTGACAACCAGTCCATCCCCAGTATCACGTCCAGTCCCTCCAAAGGCAAGCCTACCAGGTTCACCTTGAATCGCCTGCCCCCTACCTCCATTGAGCATCCAACACAGGCAGAATTAGTCGAAACCTGTCCAGATGCCGGTGTTGAGACTATTAACTCGCATCCCAGATCACGAGTCGACAATCCAGATTCTTCATGCATTCATGAGATATAAAGGAGTGCAAAGCTCCTGAATCAAACAACACTAACAGCAGGTTACCCAACAATAAGCAAAAATCGAGTATAAGACTACCTGACTGAGTGGCCTCTGTGCTGGTCAAAGCAAAAACTTGACCTGCTGCTCTAGGCCTGTCTAACGAAGATGGTGGAGGTCGTGCTCCCGTGGTAGTCTTCTTATTAGGACACCTATTAGCAAAGTGCCTCGGCTGATGACACGCATAGCACTTGCGAGTGCTAGCACTATTCCCCGCACTACCCGTAGGCTGTGTACAATCTCTCCTCAGGTGCTCTCCTCCACAATTATAGCACCGCAACTTCTGTGAGGATGATGGCGGTCAGCTATAGGGCTTCTTTTGCTGTCTGCCCTCAACACTAGTCTTATGGGATCTGCTAACTCTGCTGGTTCCCATCTCCAAGTGCTCCACACTCTTGGCCTGCTCGACCAAGACAGGAAACTCCCTACTCCCTGACCCTCAGCGGTACAATAAAACGCCTCAGCTCATGCTTTAAGCCACCTTTAAAATTTCTGCAACGCCACTCCTCCGTCACCGCCTGGGAGTAGAACCTCGCCAAATACTCGAATCGATCCACATATGCCTGCACTAACATCGACCCTTGCTATAGAGTAAGGAACTCAGCTTCGCGCTCATGCCTAGTGCTGTCGAGGAAATACTTCTCCAGAAACCTCTTTCTGAAGATCACCTAGTTCACCTCCTCCTCGCGGGTCTGCATTTGTTGTCGCATCCCCATCCACCAGTACTTTACCTCTGTCACTAACAGAAAGGTGGGAAAATTGAGTTTCTGAGCCTCTGAGCATGCTATTACCTCGAAGATTTTCTCACATTCACGTAGCCACCCATCCACCTCATCCGGAGTGGCTTTGCCAGTAAACTTCACCGGCATGTGGCGCATGAAATCCTCCATCGTCACAGGCCTAACAGGGGGAATTATTGTCCTCGGCTGCGCTGCGAAAAGCTGCATAGCATCCACCATCCTGTGGATTGCGTTCGCATTTTCATCTGCACTAGCATTGTTTCTACGCCTCCTATTAGCCATTGCCTGTGCACGCCACATAATTCAGCTGTTCACATTAACCAGCTCAGATTATAACCAAAATAGCAATCATTACACACCATAACATACCATTACATATAAACGCAGTAAGCTCATTCCCCAAGTTCCCCAAAATCTTAAAGCATTTGCTCTGATACCAAATGTAACATCCCTAAAAGATATTAAATAAATAATTAAATATATAAAAAGAAGCTGGAACGCCACAACTTCATTAATATCCGCCGCGGAAGTAAAACAAAAATTTAATGTTGAACGCGACAAGCATCTAATAAAGATAAATAATTCCCAAAAGCTTTTACAAGTTCCAAATAAAGCTTTAAAGCATAGTAAATCCCTAACTCTAATTCCCAGCTAGTCCCTCTCTCAATCTCGAGTGTTAGCAGCATTACCTGTATCATCAACTGCTCCCCTGTAAAATTACACGATCATCGCCAAACACACACAGAAAGGGTGAGCTCAAAAATATATATAAAAATCACGAAGAATTAAATGATAGAAAACACCCTATCTTATTATCATGATTACATTTTGGTTACATTCTCAACATGCTCCAAGGCTGTTCAACTACTAACACACAACAAGGTTAGTCATGGACTCGAGTTTCTTGATGCTCACACAAACCTGCCCGCTCGTGGTCCTGCCTCTACGAACCTCCCCGCTCGTAGTCCTACTCTACGGACCTAATCGCCCATAGTCCAACACATGTGATTCACAAGCTACGTACCACCCCGCACACAACATCTCTCAACTATGAGCACGGAACATACGAACCTGCCTCGCTCGTATCCGCATAAGAGAGTAATCGAGTATGAACCTCCTCGCTCATACCATCACATGTTATCCACCATCCATGAACCTACCCGCTCATGGCACAACATCTCCTGATCCATGTTTCATCAAAGTATGCCAACAATACACATTGACTGCACTAAACTCGCTTGGGCTAGAAGTCTTAGCTTAAGCGACCAGGTCTGTCTCGCTCAACACAACAACTCTCGCCTATGCAGCAAAACACCAGAACACACAAGCATCAAACCTGGGCTCCTCGCCTGAGCCCCTCGAGCACAACTTCACATTTTCACGAATCCTCGCATAGGCGAGCAGCTCTCGCCTGGGCGAGATGTGCAAACGCAACCCAAAATCTCCTCTCTACTATTCTCGCCTAGGCGAGCCTAGTTAGATCGGGCGAGAATAGAGGACCTATTCTCTGTCCCACACGTAGAGAACCAAACCAATTGCCAAAATTTACACTCCATCATGTTAAGTAATTCATCATAATTTACAAGGTCAAAATCACGAATTATACAACAATTTAATCCCCAATCAAGCGAAAATGAACCAAATACATGATCAGTATTACACAACCCCAACATTTACATACACTCTCATAAGGGATTAATTACATTACACCAACACCATCCAATACCCCAACTTACACCACAATGATCAACAATTTCACATGGCACATTTACACAAATCAGTACATATCACAGAATACACCAAATTTCTACACAAACGTATAAACAAATGGAAAGGAGCTCCCCTAACTTGGAAATCCTTGCTTCTAATGGTTGCTCAGCGTTAGCTTTGTGGTACCCAAAACCTCTTCTTTTTCTCCCAAATTAAAATTGCAGTTTTACTCACAATTCTCAACTCACCTTTTTCCCCCAAGCTCGTGCTCCTTCCCTCTCTTAAAATTTTCAGTCTCCAA
>Ga0214543_1011365_pt1 | contig 12537 bp, 7 predicted proteins | sample CNSS2metaG_FD_160094 | JGI IMG/M metagenome (GOLD analysis project Ga0214543, IMG submission 160094) | Root nodule microbial communities from cowpea collected in UCLA plant growth center, Los Angeles, California, USA - CNSS2 | ecosystem: Host-associated > Plants > Roots > Nodule | place: USA...
TGATTGGCTAATGCTTATTACAAAGTTGTTTAATTTTCTTTTCTACAGTACCAAAATTCACAGATAAATCTTACATTTTGTGAAAACAGATATGGGCGAGACTGTGTTGAACCTGCAATCAAACCTGGGGATGCAACATTGGTACGTGAATTTGACTCTATCATCGGAATGGATAAAAAAAAAAAAGTATGAACAAAGAGAAAATGGAAAACCAGAAAAGAATTTGTGTGGATGAGTGTTTTTATCTATTGACTTAGTTTGATTCTTTTGAAATACAATTTATATGCAGACACTGATAAGGACTGTGACATGGCTTCTGCAGCAATTTCCTCAGTTGGCAAATCGGTTTTAGTCAAAATTTCTGCACTGTTTTGGAACTGCAAATGTTCTCCTTTCACAATATATATATATATATATATATATATATATATATATATATATATATATATATATATGTATGTATAGCATCTTAGGATCCAAACTAAGAGAAGTTCGATGGTGTACTTTTGTAAGTTTGAGGTTTTGGAATAGTTAATTTCTAGAGATATATTTTTATTATCTTTTTCTTTTGGAATCACTCACTCACCTTTTTGTATTGCATTTTTAAGTTGAGTGAAAAATTTAGCTTTATCTTGTGAATGTAAAGCTATGTTTGTGTTTTTATTATAACGGTTTTTAAATGTTTATTTTTTATTTTGTGTTGGAATACAAATATGGATCTAAGTATTATATAAATAAAAAAGTTAAATATAGTATCACAATAAAATTAGTGTTAACCTCTTGTATAAATTAACTTATATATCATTAATGCTATGTTTCTTCGTAAATTACACATGAGAATAAATATTGAAATAAACGTGTTGTAGCCCAGTTAAATATAATTGAAAAAAGTTACGCAAGAAAAGTTATAATTTGGAAAAAAAAAGTGATGAAAGAAAATAAAATAGAGTTTTAAAAGTTTAAGCAAAATACATTGATAAAAAAATTCACTTTCAAAAAGTTCACTACCAAAATGTCAAGTAAATGAACACCGTAGAAAATATTTTTTGGAAGTGTGAAACTACCGAAACACGTTAAAAAACTATTTCAAAATAGTACTTTTATGAGAGTGTGAAAAGAAATCAACGTTGTGAAATGTTAAAATTTAAGTTATTTAAATTCTAACAATTACTTTTGATGATTATGGGAGTGAAGGAAGAAAATTTGGGAGTCCACCAAGAAAATGCCCAAGAATGAAATTGGACCAGTTAGCGAAATCCGAGATATTAAAAAGACACCAATCTAGGTTTCTAGGGTTCGTTTGTCTGTAAACGGCAGCTCCGTAACTAAAACGACACTCGCCTTTTAGGGTTTTTGTATATTTATACAAAGGTGACGTGGATTTCATTTTCAATTCAGAACTTGACAATGGGGTTTTGGGGTTAGTGATCTTCATTCTCCTTTCTCTTCTTTCTCCTTCGACCTTCGACGTAGTTCTAAATGCAACAAGCAATCAACTCTTTCACTTCTTATTCTGAAATTTTCTTTTTTAGCTTCTAATAATCTGTTTCTTCTTTTTCATTCGTTTTGAACTCTTCTATGTGTTTTTTCTATTTTGCGTTTTCGTTTTCATTTTCTTTGTGAACTCAGGGATTGAAGTTAAACCTGGCAAACCGTGTCCTTATCACTCTGACAATGTGCGAGGGAAGCTGCACGTTACTCAGGTTCTTCATTCATGACTCAACTTTTTCTTTCCAACATCCCTGCGATTCCAAGATTTTTTTTCTTGTATTGGGTTTGTCTTATGCAAATAACTGTTGCTCTTGTTTTCTTTGATATTAAAGTTTGGAATGTAATTTCATTGTGGGGTTTTAAGCTTGGACTCTTGATAAATTTGCTTGACCTTGTAATGCTTGATCGGTATAGTTCTTTGGGTCGATATAACATATGCATTGCATTTAAATGTAATTATATATGCATTTAAATGCAATTATATAGGCGGTGTGAATGTAATGACACTCAGGGAGTCCAAAGTCTGTTAATAATTTTTCAGTTGGATATAAAATGTCATGGTATTATGTATGAACTATTTCATTGTTGCCCTAAAATTTCAGGCTACTCTAGGCATTGGCTCATCAAAGGATAAAAGCATTCTTCAGTGCGCTTCTGGACATAAAAGTCCAGTTTTCTTGTGTTCACTGATACCAAATAGAATTGAGTCATGCCCTTTGAATCTTAAGTTTGACATTGATGACTTAGTTGCGTTCTCAGTGATTGGTTCACGAAGCATCCACCTTTCTGGTTTTTTCGCGGCTGATGATGGAGATGAGCTTAAGGATGACTATGAATAGTATCCTTCTGGAAAACTTTCATTTGTTGACTTATTTGCATTTCAATTTAAGTTTTTATTTATTTATTTTGTATAGTTGTCACTAAGACATGATTCTTGGTGCAAATTCTTTATCTTCTTGATTTTCTTACTACGGTATTGTGAAAGTGATTCATGGGGAGAAGATATTGAAGGAACTGACACAGATGAATCATCTGAATATGATAGTGAAGATGACTATGATGATGGCTTTATTGTTGATAGTGATGTTGACATGTACCAGTCTTCACCAGTCCCAAATAGTGGAGGTATTTTCATTCTATTATAAAATTTTCTTGAGGTCATGAAACAATTATACTCATTTTTTTCTCTCGTGTCTATTTTTCTTTTAATTTTGTAGTTTTCTTATTGATGTTCACATGTGTATAGAAATGTCCAATTTATAGTAAAATAGAATATGAAATGTCATGAAATACTCACATTCTACCACTATTTTTTGTGAAAAATAACAAACTGTCGAAGAAAATTTGTGTATGATTGTTATTGTGTACATCCATATACATTGTTTCTGGCATGTGTTCTGCATTCTCGTCATTTGACGATTCTTCTGCCATATATAATTGATATACATCATATTTCAACTGTCTGGCATGTGTCCTGCATTCTCGTCATTTGACAATTCTTCTGCCATATATAATTGATATACATCATATTTCAACTGTTGTGTGATAAGCCTGGGATGCTATCTGCTATAGCAGATTGTTGGGGATGCTATCTTCTATAGCATATTGTTGGCTTTCTGCCCTTTTCCACAATCTGCAATTTGTTAACATTGTGAGTGTAGGAAAGAAACTGAAAAAATTAATTATCCCCTTTTGTTTCAGTTATAATTGAAGAAATATTGGATGATGAAAAACCTACAAATGGAGATGATCAAAATAAGCAATTAAAGAAAAAGAAACAGGTAGCTAAGTTGAAACCAACAGACAGCAAAAATTTCGAGTCTGCAATTGTTGCTAAGGGTGAGACTGATCTTGTGGAGAGTGATGATGAAGATGAAGATGGTTTTCCAATTTCCACTGCTGGGAAAGATGTCTCTGTATCTCAGAAGGCAGATGCAGAAATGAAAGAACACGCACTTAAGAAAATTGAGAATGCCAACAAGAAGGGAAAAGATGTCGATCATTCTGCTGGAGTTAAACGGAAGGTTGATAGTACTGATGAAGATGTGCCACAGGATGGGTGAGAAAGATTTTCCAGTTTAATTACTCCCGAGAAGCAATTTCTATCTGATATTTGTTTTGCCCATCCGATTCTTTTCGAAATACTTTTAATCTATATTGAGCTAGATGTTTTGTGCTAAATCATTTCTGACAATGATAAATTGTTCAGGAAAAAGAAGAAGAAAAGAAATAAGTTAAAGGAACATATTAAAGGGGAAAATGCTGATGCATCTGGCAATAGCAATGAGACAAATGTTACTGCCCCAGATGAAAAGCATCCTGAGGCTGTCAAAACTACAACAAGCCAGAGTGATGTTTCTCATGCAAAGGATGAAAATGAGGGAAAGTTGGTCAATAATGAGTAAGAACTGTCAAACTAACTAGAATCAGTTTCACTCTACTAGGTTTTTGTTGTTACTGGCAGTGATTTTCTATTTAAATAGTACATACATATTTAACTTTCTATCTTTTCAATTGATTTTACTATCACAAATTTTTTCTTTGACTAAATCCTCAGAATATCTGGTACCAAACTAAAAAGTTGTACTGGAAATACCACAATTGGATATCAACTATATAAGATGTGTAATTGTTGGGTCTTGCTTGAGTTTGTGGTGAACTTTGCTCCTGTGGAGTCATTTCTAATAACCTTTTCTATCCTTGAGATATTGAAGATTGGAAATTAAGGGGGTGTGGGTTTCTTTGCCCCCTTTTTCACTTTTAAGGTTATGTACGGTTTTCTAATTATTTGTTTGTGATATTTGTTCCCAGGGTCAGTGCTGAGAAAAAAAACAAGAAAAAGAAGAAGAAAAAGACCAAAGAGCCGGAAGGGGCAGCTGCTGTAGATCAAATTACTTCAAGTGCCGAAAAGCAGAATTTGCTTATCACCTCAGAAAAAAAGGGGAAGAAACAAACTGAGACGAAGGCATCTCAAGTGAGAACTTTTCCGAACGGATTGGTTATAGAGGAGGTCCTTATGGGTAAACCTGATGGCAAAAGAGCTGCTCCTGGAAAAAAGGTTACACATCACCCACAAATTTTCTGATGGTTGCATTGGCGTAGTTCACTGAAGGATATCTGTCTTCAACCAATGTTTTTATATACTACTTTATTTTAACAGGAACTTATTGTTTGATTACAGGTCAGTGTTAAATATATTGGCAAGCTGCAAAAGGGTGGGAAAATATTTGACTCAAATGTGGGAAGAGCACCCTTTAAATTTCGCCTGGGTATGTAATCTGCTGATGTGTTGAATTTGCTGTGATTTTCCTTTTTGTGTATGTTTCACTATTTCATGTTGTATTTGCAGGTGTAGGACAAGTCATCAAAGGGTGGGAGGTTGGGATCAATGGTAATATATAATAAGATTTTAAGCTCTCTACTGGTTAATTCTTTATACCAATTAAAGTTTTCTTGTGTTTTCGACAGGGATGAGGATCGGGGACAAAAGAAGAATCACAATTCCACCATCTATGGGGTATGAATTTCCCAGTTTTATCTTTTATTTGTTGAATTCGTTTTCTCTACATTGATCGTGTGTAGCTCGTGTCGTGAAGTAAAATATATTTTCCCTTTGTTTTGAAATTAAAAAAAAAAATCGTAAATTTCAGTAGAAGCATTTGCATATTTTGCTTTTTTATTACAGTTATGTGGGAGCTCTGTTGTTTATGCCACAAGTGTTTGTTTTGTTGTGCAGATATGCAGACAAGCGCGTTGGGACTATACCACCAAATTCGTGGCTTGTATTTGATGTTGAGTTGGTTGATGTTGATCGCTAATTTGCAACTGTTGCAACTGTTCCGGTCCAAATGTTCTTGCATCTTTTTTCTCATTGTTTGTCTCGGGAAATGTTAACACATTTACCATTCTTTGGTTGGGTCATCTTAAGATAGAAGCCAAGTTTTGTAGGAAATTTTGGATTGTATGAAGGAATCACACAGATGAGTGTACAATTTTATTATTACATTTTATAACGGAACAAGAAATTATGTGTTATGTTGTTTTTTTTTTTAATTTTTTTTAGATAACTTTATGTTTAAAACATTATATTTTATCCGTAGCTATTAAATTCTTCTCTTTCATTCCATTTTTCAGTAAATTAAATCGATTTAAAATTTTGTGAATCTAAACATTTAGATCATCAGCTTATATTAATTTTTTCAAAAAAGTTTCCGTATATTTGGGTTAAGATGTAGCGGGAGTTTTAAAATTTAATGAAAAAATTAAGTTAAAGTGACAATTCGAATTCAATAAACTTTAAACACTTAAATGATTGTTTACAAAATCATTTCAGAGTATTTATGCAGTTTTGTTTTTTTTAATAAAAAATAATTATATTTAGGCTTAAATTATCATTTGATCTTAATTTTAATTATTTTTTTCAATTTGATCATATTTTAGTATTTTTATTCAATTTGGTCTCATTTTAGAATTTTTGTTCAATTTGATTCTAAATTTCAAAAATATTATTCAATTAAGTTCTTTTATTTAACTATAAGTCATTTAGGAATTCTTTTGCAAATCATTTTTCTAAGATTTTTAGGTCATCTTCTGGAATGAATAATAGCAAATCCTATCCAATTTTTCTTCCACTAGGAAATCTTTATCCAGTTTCAATTATTAGATCGCATTCAATTAAACGTCAGGATACAAGTCACATTAAAAAACGGTCACGTCACTGTACAGTACATCATGTCATTGAATGAGTGACATGTGCACACTGTTTTGTTATCAATTTTAAGTAAAAAGACTTAATTGAATTATATTTTCAATATTTAAGATCAAATTGAAAAAAAATTTGAAAGTAAAACCAAATTGAAAAAACTAAACCAAAACATCAAATAACTATTTAAATTTATATTTATTTTTTAAAGAGGTAGTTATTAATTACTGTAATTAGTACGGATATAATTATTGGCTAAAAAGTAATTTAGATGATAAAAAGTTAGCTTTAAAATAATTATTATTAAAATCAATAATTTAATCACTGAAATCTATTTTAATAAAATTAAAATTTTAAATTAAAAAAAAGTGAAAATATAATTTAAAACTTATTATTTTAAATCATCAAAAGGCTGATTTTAATTTGATAGCTGTAAAATATATTACACATTCCTTTTCAACACCCTCCTAGACGCTTCCTTCCACCTACTCGTAGAGGCATGACACACATAACAGCTGATTACAGTATTATTACAGTGTTCCACGAAACAGCATCTCTAACTGTCATATTGTCAAACAAGTGATGCGCAACTTCCAGATTCCCAAACCTACTATACATGGAGACCAAAGCATTGCGTTTTAAAATTCTGTAATCATCATTTCGTTTGATTTTAATTCTTAAGGCTATATTTAGACATGAATAATAAGATAAGAAGTATTATTTAGAATAATATATATAGATTAATTAAATATTAAATTTTTGTATTGATTTTCATTATTCAGTCAGCCTATTTAACTCTGCATTATTAGTTTATATATAAAAAAACATTTCCTACTCTGGAAATACATTTGAATATGCACTCAACTACTATACTCCTAACATAAGAATAAAAATCATGATATTGATCATCATCACCTTGACCAAGAATTTAAGAAGATTGGAGAGAAGCAAAAGGTTAAAGTGCCCTATACATTTAACAAGCATAAAGTCACCTCAAGAGACAGTCATCTCACAAGGAAACCTTTGGAATTTTTATTTTAGACAAAAGAACCAGTTAAAAGTGTAAACTATCTTTTAGTTAAAAATCCCTTGGAGAATAATCCAATATAGTTACAGCCAATTTATGAGACGGGGTTCTGTTTGCTATTAACATTTATTTCAGGAACACAAGTCAATAGATACTAAAAGCCCAAGTTTCACAAAAAGGGGCTCAGGTTTTTATCAAGAATGTAGCTAAATCATCCCCAACTTTAAAGAAAATACAAAAATGACAACATAAAGGATCAAATGCAAACACCATCATGCTTCTAATAGAATTTTAGGCTTTAGGCTGAAGCGACTTGATATGTGAGATTTGCTTTCCTGGGTTCAACCCCTTTGGGCAGGCACGAGCACAGTTCAATATGGTGTGACAACGATAGAGCTTGAATTCGTCATTAATGGCATCCAATCTCTCTTTAGTGTACTCATCACGACTGTCACTTATCCACCTGCAAATATCATCACAAACAATATCCCAGCTTTGAGAATAACCCAACTGCCAAGGTAATCTCTATCTATAACAGCCGATCAAAAAAATCTCCACCTATAACAGAGACACGGTGCACTAGATCATAAGCAATGAGTTTAATAAAAATGAAAGTATCTTCTAACGTGGAGATGAACTCGTTCTTTCCTATTCTTGACCAAGACGAACTAAGATCAACATAGGCTCCTCTAATTAACTCATTATTTAAAACTGTACCACCGACAAATATAGCTTACGGTCAAGAAAAGAAGTTGAAAGTTAATGTCTAATATAAAAGGAAGTTAATATGAGGCAAGAAGAACAGTGAGTGAATACTTAGTCATAACAAAAGAATAACTCCAAAAAATGGTAGTATTTATGGACGAAAAGATTTGAAGTAATTATTGCCTTCCTTCTATAGTTCGGTAAATATCAGCTATGTTGGTTAAAAGAGTCACCCTAAGAATGCGGGGTATTGCAGTTTCAAAAACAATACAGATATCATTCATTTGTCACATTCTTAGTAGAAGAATCTCGAATCAACCAAAATAAGTCACATACACAACAATGGACAGATTGTAATACTTGTAATAGATCCCCAAGCATTCAAAATAAAACCTAAAAAGAACCAAACAAATAATAATAAATCAATTCAGTGAAACAGAAACAGGCAAACTATGCCCCATCTCTTGAAGATTCTATTTAGCATAAGTACACCATGAGGCAGCATATTATCCTAATATTAACTTAAGAAAATCCATAAAGCATCATGCATATTTCATGGCAGGCGTATCATAAACCTTTCTCAACCCAAGCTTAAAATCAATACAGCAAAATCAGAGAACCCACCCAAAGTATAACCATAAACCAACCGACAAAAACAACAAAACAAAAACACACGCATGCTCACATACTCCTAATCAATCTCCTCTCGTACCCTCAATTTCAACCAATACCCTCAACTTCAACCAATAAATCAATGTAAACACATTCATACTTGGTTGGACTCATGCTCCAGAGAAGGTTAGAAAATACTAGAAATTTCATAAAGTTAGTATATGGTAGTTAAGAGTCAGCTGGAATAGACTACTGATAGGAACAATTAGTAATACAGAACAATCAAGATTAATTCTTGATTACTTTTATTGAACAACACTGCTTGTGCCAAAAGAGAAGAAGCCAGAACTCAAGATTACAACTGAGGAAGCTTTGAGAGATCCTCACTCTCCTACCAATCCTTTCTGAAAAAACCAAAAACTGCCTTTTTCCTATAACCTCTGATTATTTATAATAATCAGTTATATGACAGTTTTAAAAAAACGAAAACAGAATTACTCTACAAAGGTTATAACTGTCATAGTCAGTTATTCCTCTTTTCCCTCCTTTTATAAACTATTCCAAACCTATCAACTACACTTCAAGTATGTAAGAGAGGAGGAAAAGTATATAAGAGGCTCAACAAAAGCACCTCATATTACAAAAAGCTCTTAGTGGTAGAAGTCTAGAATACTCTAGCTTCATTTGTATGCAATTTAGCTTAGATTAGCATTTGAGTTTCATTTTAAGATAGAGTACAAGAGAAGCTATCCATAAATAGTCTTCTCTTGTAACTTGAAATCATTGTGAATTATAAATGCAAATCGCAAGAGTCCTTCGTGATGTAGTTTCTCCTTCTTCAGTTAAAAGTCAAACAAAACAGTGACTGAAAGACGCCCTACCCAGGCAAACAAAATGGCTTTTACAGTTTCACAATAAAAAAATATCAACACCTGATTTTCAGAGTTTCACAAGAACTCAACAGACAGTCATCAAGTTTTCAAGACATCTTCCGATTTAGGTAACCAACCACATGTAGAAAAAAAAAAAAGCTTCCACTGTGGTCATTGTATTACACAGCACTCCCAAACCACAAAACCAGTTCCAAAAATAATTCCCAAACTCAATTCCAATTAACAAAAATGCACAGAACCCAACAGCATGTACCAGTCACGACAACAAGACAACAATATAACTCAGTTACAGTTCTTCACAGTCCTTGACTACTATCCTCTAATCAAGATTATAAATTCACCTCAAAAACCTAAATTGATTGATTTTTTCTTTATGTAAGCCTATGAAACCGAGTTACCTGTTGGCGTGGAGCAAGGCAGCGGGTCCGAGATATGACTCGGGGTTCCACCAGTAGCTAGGGCAGGATGTGCTACAGCAGGCGCACAGAATGCACTCGTACATCCCGTCGAGCTTTTCGCGGTCCTTCTTGCTCTGCAGGATCTCCTTCCCTGGCACTGGCGGAGGGTTCTTCCGCTTGAGCCAGGGCTCGATGCTCTTGTACTGGTTGTAGAAGTTGGTCATGTCCACGACCAGGTCCTTGATCACGAACATGTGCGGCAACGGCGTTATGGTGGAGGCCGTCGACGCGGACGGAATCTTGGTGAGGCAAGCAAGACCGTTGCAGCCGTCAATGTTCATGGCGCAGGAGCCGCAGATCCCCTCGCGGCAGGAGCGGCGGAAGGTGAGGGTGGGATCGATCTCGTTTTTGATCTTGATGAGCGCGTCCAGGACCATGGGCCCGCACTCCTTCAGGTTGATCTGGTAGTCCTTCAGCTCCGGTTTCGACGGGTTCTCAGGGTTCCACCGGTAGATTTGGAAGGTTTTCAGGGAGGTTGTGTCGCGGGCCTTCGGCTCCGCCTGCTGGGCCTGGGCCTCCGACGCGTGGGCTCGGATGAATGCCAGCTTGAACGCCGGCGAAGACGGCACCCGCTGCGCTGCTCTCTTCAGCAACCCCGTCGCCGCCATCGAAAGGAGAAGGTTGGAAGTGAGGAGAATGTGATGCGTGGAGCGTTGTTGTTCTTCCGATGTTATTGCTTTGTTGTTTTTGTTTATGCTAATGCGCTGTTTTGTTGGAAATGCATTGGGATGAATTTCTTGCCCTTATATATATTTTGTTAATTTATGACTTATAATATGTAAATTAATTAATTGATATCAAGTTATTAGGGACGTTTTATCTGATAACGTATTTAGACACTTATTACTCTTTTCTAATTCGTGCATTGGGTGGGGAATTGTAATTTATTTGCTTGTTGTACTGTCATTTTTAATGTTTACTTTATTGCTCAAAATCGGGCATTATATGTTATGTTTTACTCAACACCATACCATATTACACAGTTAAATTTATCCAGTATAGTACCCTGTATTAAATATTATTAAATATTAGGTTAAATTATACTTTGATTTTTATTTTTTTAGCAAAATATTAATTTGTCCTTCAATATTTTTTATCTTAATTTGATTTCTAATTTGGAAAATTTGATACAATCAAATCATTTTCGTTAATGGTGTAATAACTACATTAAATAGGATGTTGATTCCTGAATTTTTATTTATTTAAAAAAAATTATCACATGTCAAGTTGACATCTTGTCATGTGATAGTGCCACGTGTTATTATAATGTGACATCTTGTCTTTTTCTACCTCTAATCCTAGTATTTTAATTTTTATTTTAATTTAGCCTTAATTTTTATAAAAATGGTACAATTTTGTCCCTTTCCAAATTGAAATCAAATTTAATTTCTATATAAACGTGCACAAATATTTATATCAAAATATAAATTTTATTTTAGACTATGTATTTAAATTAATACATATGAAATTTTATAAATATAAAAAAATTTAAAATTGATATAAAATAATAAATAAATTCATTGAAGCCATCTTAACTAATATAAGAGACTATCAATTAATTACGACGAAAACCTCTAAAAACATAATCTTCTTCTTATTCGAACATATCATTTGTTATTTTCCATTAATCATATATAACACTGAATAATAATTAAAGTAAGAAATATAAAATCTTGAATATTTTTTTCATAATTCTTTAAATAAAGAACGCATTCATTTCTGTCTTTTTTGGTAACCGACTGTGAGAGAGAAAGAGAGATATTTCAAGCACCGATCAGCTTTCTGATTTTATTTATCTTGCAAACTCTAACTGATGTGTGAAATATCTCTTGGAACAAAAATTTTGCAGAGTTCAATTTTTTTTCTGCTTCATCAAGCAAGTTTCTGCTCCAGGTTGAAACTGCAGTATCCATGTATAAATAAAACATATTCTAACTTCTACTTAGTATACATTCCCTACTATATTCATTTCCTCAAATTCTTCCTCGGATGAAACAAACTCCTCTCTGGGGACATAACCAGCATCTTTCATTAGCTGATTCAATCCACCCATCAAAGGGTAAATCTCATATGAATGAGGGTTAGAAGTGTCCCCCACCAAAAAGGGAGAGAACTCAGTGCCAACATCAACCCAAGCACAACCAGGAGTCTTTCTCACACCCAAATTCCTCATATAAGTCCTCACCTCTGCTAGTTTGCTCCAACAACCAGCAGCAGCGTACATGTTGGCAATCAACACATAATAACCTGAATGATCAGGTTTCATCTCTAGCAATTTTCCTGCTGCCCATTCCCCCATCACTGTGTTTCCATGAATTCGACAAGCCCCTATCAGAGTAGCCCACATTGACGATGTTGCTTTGTATGGCATCCCTGTGATAACCTCCTTCGCTTTGTTCAGAAGACCAGCCCTCCCATAGAGATCAGCCATGCACGCATAGTGCTCAAGGCGTGGAACTATCCCATAAACATCTATCATCCTTTTAAACAGAAACTGCCCCTGTGCTACTAGACCAGAATGGCTACAAGCTGTGAGAACTGCAACCATAGTTACTATATCTGGCTTAATCTCCAACTCACACATCTGTTCAAACAGTTTTAGAGCTGTTCCTCCATCACCCTTCATACCATATCCCAAAATCATGGAAG
>Ga0214543_1011366_pt1 | contig 12536 bp, 11 predicted proteins | sample CNSS2metaG_FD_160094 | JGI IMG/M metagenome (GOLD analysis project Ga0214543, IMG submission 160094) | Root nodule microbial communities from cowpea collected in UCLA plant growth center, Los Angeles, California, USA - CNSS2 | ecosystem: Host-associated > Plants > Roots > Nodule | place: USA...
TTCCACTTAAAACAAAAAAAAAAAAAAAAAAAAAAAGATCTCACCATAACTTTTGAAAAGCATTTGATTATCCAGAAGTGATATAAAACTTCATCAATGTTCACACATGCAGCTGTTTTTGTGTACAAGACACTTCATGAGAATATGTATATAATTATGATATAGAGCAATAAACTAGTTGAATCTACAGAAGATGAAAGCTGAAACAATAGAAGTAGATGCAAAGGCCACAAACGCAATGAAGGATAAAGCAACGGATGCCTTGGCAATTTCCAAGAACTTGTCTCCATCTGAAACTTCCTTTGACCAATAATGTGCTGTGGTCGCAGCCGAAGATGATGCTGATAATACAAGATATGCCATCACCTGAAATTTTTCAACCCATCCAACACCTTTGTTAGTTACTATGTCATCAAATATATGCCATCATCATCCATGAATCCCTGGTAATAATTTACCTGATCCATAGCAAAGTTGAGGTAAGCACGTAGTTTGGGATTCATTGTGTGTCGTTTAGTGATGAAGTACTTCCCTAGATCAAATATTTGTAATGCTGAATACACAAATCCAATCACATTCACTGATAAGCAGTACCTGATTCACAATCACACCCAAAGATTACCAAAACCTAATGCCAGTTGCACTAAACTGAAGCAACAATGATAATAAAATTACGGGGTTAAACCTGTCTTTTGTCCCTCAACTTTAAGTGAATTTTGAAATTAGTCCATTTTGAAACTTAAGACTAATTTAGTTTTTTATATTTCGAAATACGTGAATTTAATCCTATTAATCAAATTTTGTTAAGTTTATTTGACATTTTAAACGCGTTTCATAACCGAATTTGACTTAATATTAAAGCAAAAATGTGTCAAACAGTATAAACAACTCAAATATAATCTTGAGATGCGTAGAAAATATCAAATAAACTTAACAAAATTTGATTAAAAGCACTAAATCCATATATTTCGAAAGATGAAGAACTAAATTGGTTCAAAATTTTGAAATGAACTAATTCCAGAATTCACATAAAGTTAAGAAAGTTAAGAGACAAAAACATATTTAACCCTAAAATTACGAGAAAGCTTTCATTTGATACACTCAAAAACCCCATTACTTGATTAATGTGATAGATAATTGAAGACATATACTTAAGCAAAAATACAATAATATGAGTGTGTTTTTGTGTGAATGGGAGAGAGACTAGAGTGGAACTTACTTGAATTCCTCAAGATCATACCAATGTAGTTCATCAGAGTCTAGTTGAGTCGTTGCTGGTGTTTCAACGGTGAAAGTATACCACGTGTCTGGTGGTGATTCGTTCCATCTTTTCGACGGTGCTTTACGCACTTTTTTCCTTCTATCAGAAGCCAACACAGAGAACGCTATTTTGCAGAACACAAAAGCAGCAATTCTGAGACACAGCAGAACAATGTACCACTTACTCACTTTCTTCTTCGACACTCCATCCTCGTCACCATTGTTATTAGCATGATGACGTGCACCTTCTTCAACGTTTTCCACAGCCATCACTGGCACACTCTTCACAGTTTTATTCACTGCCTCCTTCACAACCTTGATGGCATCGTCGCTGATGGACTGAGAGTGGCTCGCCGCCACTATCTGAAGGTCACCGTCGCTGAAAGAGTGGTTGCTGTGGGAGTTGTTGAAGGAGTCTTGAAGGGTCGGAGCTGAAGGAGGTTTTGAAATTGAGTGGTGGTGGTTGTGGTTGTGGCGGTGGTGGCTTTGTTCTTTCTTCTTTGAGGGTTTTAGTTCTTCTTCTTCTTCCTCTGTCTTCTCTGAGTGCCTTTTCATTCTGTCACCTTTCTTTTCTTGAGATGGAGCTTCACTTTTGGTTGTGGGCATGGTGAATGTGTTTTCAAGAGTGCTTTTCAGATTAATTACAACACTTTCTTCACACAAAATGCTTGTTGTATGATTGATCATAAATATATATATATATATATATCCCACTTTGTGAGTTGATGGTAATTATCTAGGAATGGAATATGATATTGTGATTTACTTTGGTAAGCTTATCTTTTATTTTTTTAAGTGGTTTAGTATAACTTATTTGATTTTTTTGAAAAAAAAATATTAATATATTAATCAATGACTCACATTAACTCATGTTATTCAAAAAAAAAATACTAATATATTAATCAATGACTCACACTAACTCATGTCAGAGAATAAAAAGTAAAAATAAAAAAAATAAGAATTATTATCTAATTATTTAACCTATCAAACTACCAATCATGTATACTTCGATTTTTAGTATATATATATATATATATATATATATTATATATATATATATATATATATATATATTTTGATGATCTGACAATTATATGGTACTTTGAAAAGATTAATTGTATGACTAAAATAGTAGTATCAAGTTTTGTAAGGTTGATCCAATTTAAGTATTGATCTTGAATATGTCAAATAATCAAAGAGAAATGGTTTTGTTGTTTATATATGATGTTAGAAAGTACAGTTAGGTAGAGGGTTTAATTGTGTGATTATATTATTTATTTTGATAATAATAATTGGTGAATTAAAAATTGATTAAATCGTTCTTATTTCATTAAGCATATACAAATTTATCTCAAAAATAAATTTAAAGATTTTAAGAACAGGAAAGAATGAGATAAAAGTTTTCTCTTCAAACTCAGTGATAAATGTTTTTTTTTATGTTTAGTTATAAAATAAATTATGTAATTATGCAATTTTTAACATTATTTTAGAAATTTAGCTATTTAAGTTTTCTTCTAACACACTTAATAATTATATTTTCAAATTATACGTATTTGAACTCTTTTTTTATAACTAATAAAATCTAACTCGTTTTGTATTCATTCTATATTTTTTTTACTGAAACTTCAAGGGCCTTAAATCTATCTAGAAACTAGTCAAGAATTACTCAAAAATAATATTGAATAGAACTACCATTTTCTAATCTGACCTTTGGAATAAGTGAAATTGCATAAAAGCATATGCATGCCATTTTTGCATAAAATATTAGTTAAACTTAAGCCGGCCCTTAATTAAATCATTAATGTGCCCTTCCATTAAAATGCTATTTGTACCTCTAACAAGTAATTAAACAATAATGCTGCTTTGCTTTCTTTTCTTTTCTTCTTCACAGTTTGCAAATCAAACACCATTCCACAGACACAAGAATGACAATTTTAGTTTATAAAAAAATAAGGGTCACGATTTAAGAATTTTAATTATACAATAAATTAGATAATGAAATTTTAATTTCAGCTCTAAAAGAATTCAAACATCATCTTCAAAAATTTTATATCCAATTCCTTCTTCTAAAGGTACACCAATTATTGCAACAGTTTCTACCATAACTATGGTCATAAGTAAGAGCCAAAATCTGAAGTTGACATTTTGAGTGATGAAGCCAACGAAATTGTGATTGAGAAATGTGTAATTTTATTTTCAAGTGCCTTTTCTTCTGCTTCAAACTTTCAAACTTATGGGTTCTACGAAATGTTAGTTTATATTATTGATTCTAAACTTTGTAGCATAACTATAAGTCACAAGTAAGGGATCAAATTTATTGTTTATGCCATGAACTCCATAATATTGGACCACTAGGTCAACTATCTATCTAATAGAATTGTGTTTAGGGTAGAATTTTGGAAATATTTAACCTAAACGTAACTTTTGATCTCATTGTAAATTTAATATATTTGGGATGAAATACGATTTTCGTTCTTCCAAAATTTTAAATGTTTGTTTTTGTTACTCTAAGACTTTTGGTACATTCAGATCTTTCAAAAATGAAAAATGTTTTGATCTCTGGACTAATGGTGATGTGAATGTGGAGGACGTAAACGAGAATACATAAAAAGTTTTAATTTTTTTTTAACAAGAATCAGTGTTATTGGCAATTAAGAAAGATACAATTATTTCATATCATTTATCTCCATGTCTCTCAAACTAAAATTCTTTTGTTTCTCTTAACACAAAATACTTTACCAACAATTAATCCTATCAAAATATTATACGTATCTACCCATTTTTATCCACTTGAAAACACGATAACCATATATTGTTATCGTTCACAATACCACATTTTAGTTTTGAAGGATCTAAATAAAATATTTAGGAACGAAAAATGAAACTTTAGGATTTTATAATCACGAAAAACATATTTTACCTCAAAATTTGTTTTTATCATGATCTAAGTTACAAAGTGAATCGATTAAGCTTCGAGAAATCTAGAAAAAGAACCTCGAGACTAGGACGATCACTTTGATTTAATGAACATGAAATGTATTTGTTTATCAGTGAACTCGAAAAGGCAAGGAAGTAGCAGAAGGAGAAAAATTAAATAGTAAACGTATTTGTGTACTCTTTTCTGCATATAAAAAGGATCTAAACGATTGAGCTTTTAATTAATGAGAAATAAATCAATAAAACACAGTCACGAAACAATGGATTGGATGAGTTCACAACACTCAGACCGTATGGTGATTTCTTCTTTTGAACACAACACAGTAGACATCAATTTGTCTTCTATGAAACTACATATCAAATTATCAATAATCATCAAAACCCAGACACAAAATCCGAGCAATCCAGTGCCCTTTTACACTTATATGCAATGTTCCAATGAATTTATTTTACATTGCATCAATTGCTGAATATCCATAATGGGGGAAAGTCAATATTCCACAATCATGGATCCCAGAAATTCCTGTGCAACAGCTCCAGTAGGGTAGCTATTTAACAACACTGATTTTACATTGTACAGATAGATAAGCTGTGGGTAGCTAAAGACCAGATCAGTGGTCATGACTCAGTAAAGAAGAATTCATGAGCTTCACGATATCGTTCCAAGACAACATTAAAAAGGGGATGGATAGGTTCTAATAGATTAGAGTAGGGGCCCAGTACTAGCTTAGGAAGAGGTGGAGAATCCGGGTGCTTTGACCAGCTATATTGGCACAATGAGAGCCCACTCAAACAGTAACATGTGTGATAATGATCTCTACGTTTACCTGGTTTGTCTCTCAGTCCACCTTCTTGCTCCTACATCATGTAAAATAGAAATGCAAATTTTAAAAAGAAATGTAGTAATGGAAGTGGAAAGGTAGAATTGGTTGAAGAAAGGATATCAGTCAAATGTCAAAAAATGGAGGATGGTCTAATCAGCAAAAAATATCAGTTACCAAAAGCTTAAACTTCGTTTTTCAACCGTAGGAAAATGAAGTCAACTAATTCAATACCCTTTTTGTTTTGGCAAAATATCAAATGATTCAACTAAGATTTTGGTTGTGTTAAAGTTCACACGGATATTTAAAATCTCTAACTGTCATCCGTCTGTGGACGTTTACAGAACAAATGTAAGACCGATCAAAATTTCAAATGTTCAAATTAGTGGACCAGATGAAAACATACAAAATTGAATTCTCATTTCAGGCTTTCAAGGACTCGGCAAGGCATATTTAAGCGACAAATTAGAAATCTGAGGATTTAAGATACCAAACAAGTGGATAAACTGCAGACCTGGGCACACAAGAGAATATATTGCTGTAAAGCAATACTGTGAAAGAGTGGTTCTTGTGCTCTCCACTCATTAATAAATTTATAAGCAATGTTTCTATAATCAGTTGAGCCAGATTCAGTAGTACCTGCGAGAATTAGAATTTAAAGAAGTATTAATATCATGAGAAATGAAATTAGAAAGAATGTAAATATTAAAGTCATGCATACCATAGCAAGTTGCATGAGTAGAGGTTCCATCCAAACTTTCTTTATCTTTAGATACATTAGATATATTAAAAATCTGCGAGGTCTCTTCCATTTGTTTGTCGATAATTGAATATAATCTTTGCAATAGTGCAACAGCACCTCCCTGATTACATTCAAGTTTCAATTCAACTATATTCCAAAGGTTGATTTATAAAGTGTAAAATGTCAATCACCTGCCAAAAGGAATAGCATCCATCCACTAATTTATTTGTTCTTCCCTGGAATCCACATTCCTTACCTTGCCGGCATACCACCCAGTCCTAATGCAAAGCCACAGATGATTAAATCATTAACATCAAATGTGGGCAGCTTCAAAGGTTCACATGAATAATTGGAAGCTAATAAATAGGAAGGAAACAATTCTCTTACAATTAACCGAGGCAGGTCCAAGCGACTAGCCTCGCCAATCAGAATCATTGCAGCTAATCCACAGAAGGTGTACCTAATAAACAAATTGCCAAAAATAAGAATGTTTTGCATACCTCCTTTCGGTTTTATTTAATTCCACCTATATTGGTGAAGAGGTATAATAATAGGAAGGGAGGGTGTGAGGGAACGAGTATGATACATACCCGCCATGAGCCTCAGAACCAGGCTCACCTCCAATGCCACCCTCATATGTTTGACAGCTGCAGAAAAGCACCAGATTATAAGGCATCTGTTTACATAACTTTACATGACAATTATACAAGTAATTAATTATGGAGAATGTTAACAATTGTCAATGTAAAGAAAAAATTGTACGGATAGTGTTACCAGTTCACTACTACTGTGATTTCCAATGCAACCCCACCACGATTTACAATGAAATTCCATTTATATATTATGGATAATGTTAAAAATTGCATTTAAGAGACTCCAGTTAAAAAATAAAAAAGTAGAAAATTATTGATAGGTGATGTGCTACTACTGTGATTTCCAATGTACCCCCACCATGATTTTGAACAAAAATTTCTTTTTCTTGATTCCTTAACCAGTATTCTAAAGGCATTCAATAGTAGAACCCATTAATTATTTCATTTTGAGCTGACCATTGAACTGATAAAGCCACGGATATATGGATGAGTAATTAGCCATCTAAATAATGTTTAATATAACAATTGCCAAAGGCATTTTAAAGCATTAAAATGTGGAGAGAATTTGGTAACCATGGGCATAACATACCACTGTCATCATTGTGACTACTCGGACTTTCATATTTCAAACAATACAAGTGTCAATCCATTTAAGGCAAGAAACAGTTAAGGAAGTAATCATAAAATAGTTTTCTTAATGCTATAATCCATTTAGAGCACCAAAAGAATGGAAAATGGAGAAAATTCAGTAATAACATTTTGTCTAATGCAGCTTCCAATTAGTAGCAGTGGCTGTACTTGAAATCACATAGGAGGCCACACATAATTAATGAAGAAAAACAGTTTGCTTCAATGCAAGCATATTTTGAATGCTTGCGAATTAATCTTAAGGAAAAAAAAGTCACGAATTTAAGTTGTAAGAAGTTTCTATGCTATACATTTCCCTCCAAGCTGGAAACATATAGATAGACTTAGCGCCAAAATTGAAGTTATTGCTAAGCTAACCTTAAAATGTAGTCTCCAACATTCTGGATCAGCTCATCATCCAAAATGTTCACAATACTTGCAACCTGTATCCAACAAGATTAATTATGTCAGCATATATACTGTTTTATACCAGATCTAACATTAAAAGGCCCCTACCACAACAAAGATAATGTATGCCATAATGGCAGTACAAAGGTCTTATTTAGCCAATTGCTTGTTTTTTAGCACTGTCATTCTGCCTTGGTAATATACTATCTAAGCCACATCTAATAAAATGAAATGTCCATTGACATAAGAACTATTAGGTATAGTTATATACAGAGTAAAATCGCATTCACACACACAAGCACATGGTAAATAAAGGGAGAGATACCAACTTACAGAGATTGCAGTGTAGCAAGCTCGAACATCAATTTCTCCATCATCATGCATCCTGAATAAAGTATTTGATGATTGAAAAGAAAAGATTGATTAGAAAAATAAGGGTTCACAAACAACTCTGCATGTCTCAACAACAAAGAGAATAAACTGCATTAAAGAAATGCTTTCAAAAAGCAGATGAATTCACACCCTTCAGACAAGTGTGCGGTGGCAGATTGGTTTCTGCACAACACGGGCTCCACAAACACAAGAAAATAAAATATGTCACCATTCATAGGTGTGAATGGTGGTGCATTGCATTTGTGCAGAGAGCAAATACATGGAATTGTAAGCCACAAAAAGTTATATCCTACTCTATGAAAGATTTAAAGAATAGCTATCATCAGATATAATTAAAAAGGGGTACATGATATCAGTATAATTTCTTATTTTTAATTGAAGTGACAGAGATGTATAAGATATCAAACCTGAACCCCCCATTTGGCTGCTTCATCCTTCGCAGAAACCCATGCAATTTATCTCTGAGGATAATATGTTCAAAGTACCAAACCAATCAGTTCCACACAAATAAAAACTAGCTCCGTCAAATAAATAATGGAACATAATATGATAAAAAAACTTGCGTTGAGCACATAAACTGACCACCTATTAATTGATGCCAGGGATTTCTGACCACCCAAAGTAATAAGTGTATTAACTGCAGCATAAGTTGTGGCAATATGAGGCATCTGTAGAGAACATTCCAAGGATATAAATAATTCATTACTCTTCTCCAACACTAAAGAATAGAAGTAGAACCTAAACATAAACTCCCTTTGTAATGTTCTCTTTACCTTTGCAAAAGCACAAGCAATATACTATACGTAGTTATAGAAGCATATTTTACATCATAGCTAACCACAATTAGTTTTCTATTGCATTAGAGTGGAAGCAAGAGACAATAAGATGAAGTGTTAGAAAGGGGAGAAGGAGAAGGTAAGAATAAAATTCAATGAAACCATAGCTCAGTAATGAAGTAGAAATCAACAAAAGATAAGAATAGTCACTTGCTTGGCCTGGTCCTCCAGCATATCCACCTTCTGGATCCTGTTAGTATACAAAGAAGAAATCTATAAGGGGGTAGAAACGGGACGGAATGGGAAAAAAGTGGTCAGCCAAGAAACTCGGTCTTAAATCACAAGATTTTAAAACTTATAAGAATCAGGTAGGTCATGTTTGGTACATATATCAACAAAATCGTAAAAAGTCCAAAATATTCCTGCCTTGTAAAACAAAAACAAATGGTTTAGACTCGGTAATACACTGTGGTATAGTGCATAATAGTAATTTTTCAGCCATAAGTATACATACATGATATATCCAGCATCCAACGTAAGCAGGCAATGAAATGGGTAGACAGACAATCAATAGTAAAGAGAAAACTAAGAAAACATATTAATTGCATACATCAAACTCATCCATCTAAGATCAAGGTTTTATGGTTCTAGGAAATTAATACTATAATTATGTTGTAAATTTGTAACTATTAGCAAAAACATAACTGAAAAATGAAAGCAAAGAATAAACCAAACACCAGCTCATTTTTTACATCAACTGTCTACTCCTATATTAAAAATTAGAATTAGAATACACCAGTTGGAAAGTGAAGTTCTCACACTCCGGTTCTCTCAGATAGACATTATCAATACTTTCATACTTCTCTCCTACGGAAAGAATTTCACACACTGGTCTCCTTCTATACCATGTCAAACTACTCCCAACGGCTCAAACCACTCTCCCGCTGTATATTACCATTTGATATGTATATCCGAAATTTGATATTTTTAACCATATATCCCTTTCAATCTATGATATTTTTCCTCTCTGCATAGAATTTCATTAGTCTCTTTAAAGAAATAGTAACTCGTTAAGAACAACTTTACTTGTTTATAATTATGAATTTTGTTTGCAATTTAATTAATATAGAAAGAAAACAGTTTTATGTTTGCAATTTAATTTATATATAAAACTTGTATCTTTGGTCACCAAAAATACTAGTTTACAATTTACAAATAATAGAAGAGAAAAAAAAAAGCAATGCAAGGAAAATAAGAATCAGAGTCACAGTCGAAAACCTGACAACGGTTAAGAAATTCGATAGTGTTATCTTCGAGTTCATCTTCGACGGATTCTCCCAATAAAGCAATGGAGTGGAAGATCCAGTAGCACAGCCACGGTCGACTGCATAACCGCAACGTTTAATTCAATTGAAATAAAAGAAATTGCGATACCAACAGCACAACAAAACACAGAGAGAGAGAGAGAGAGAGTTACTTTGAGTCCAATACGGAAAACGCGGAACTGAGGTGGCGAAGTCCTTTGGAGAGATACTGAACGTGATTATCGCGTTGCAGCTCCAACCTGAGGAGAGAAGAAGAAAAAAACGCTGAGAAAAAGAAAATCAAAACGTAGAATGAAGAGAATAGAAGAGATATTGCAGTGAATGACATACATGAGGGTTTGAGCGTTGGGAGGAATGGTGGCGAAGAGGTGGTAAATCTGAAACACCTGTGATTCTACCATCCATTGGTCCCGCTGCGTCACCGTCGGACACGGTGGCGCCGCCTCTGTCGCCGGCGGATTCGTCTCTTTTTCGCTCACTTCACTCATGGTATCGCCAGAAACTGAAAGAAGTGACTGAAGGCAACGCTCCTTCATTTTGCTTTTTCCATATTGGGCTTCCTGGCCCGTAACTAGTTACTATTTTAGCCCAACTTATACGGATCAAAGCCCAAACTAGGCTCGCCTCAAGTAGCTTCTTTTGGTACCTAAACATTTTTCTCCCAAACTCAATATTTTATTATAAGAAAATAATAAGTTTATTAACTCTTATTTTAAATTGAAAGAGAAATTTGTATTTAAATGAGTTTTGAATATTAAACAATATAAGATAATTGAATATGCTTGAGCAATAATTATATTAAAAGTTATATGAGCAATTGATACCTCAAACATCATCAATCTTCCAATCTTATACAAGAAAAAAAAAAATCAGTCTTTTATTATTATCCTTGCTCTTTTCTGTTTTTAATTGGTTTAGTACAAATAGTGATATTGCTTCTATAAGATTGATAAATTTAAAAATAATGTTAATAAGAATTGATCATCAAAGCTTGGTCCATTTTTTATTGATTAATTTCCAATCACTCGTTTGTTATCCAATACATACTAAGTTTCTTGCAGTGCAAGTAGCACATCCAAATTTGAAAACACAAAATCAACAATACACGGAACATTGAGAGTGTTCCTTACACTTTTATTTCTTTTATCAATTCAAAGACAAAGCAGAAACATTGTGCAATTAGAGTGCTCTCTAGATCATTATTTTCTCGTATGTTAGCCTTAAAAATGGAAGTTCCTAAGGCCACGTTAACACATTCATACTTCATCGATATTGGCTTGCGAGTTGACCCTCCTTCACAATGTAGTTTTGTTGAGGAAAGTCTTCACCCCTGAAGTGCCTATCCAACATGTCTTTCACACCAGCAGCATAACGTAGCTGCACAAGTTTCATTATTATGAATATCAGTGTTACATTACACGGAGTGAAAGAACTTAATCAAGTACTATAAGTACCTGTGCATCTATGGTTGTGCCAGAAATATGAGGAGTCATGGCATGGTTTGGCATGAACCGCCATGGATGATCCTTTGGAGCTGGTTGCACTGGCCAAACATCCCCACCATAACCTATACAAACATCGATTGTTCATCACAAAAATCATTTCTTGTGATTTTCTCATCGCTGTTTCAGATCACTTATTTTACTCCTAATGAGAAGTGAAATCTAAAAACTTGTGTTGTTGGGTCAAACCATATATAAATGGTTTTGAATCATAACAAATTATGGTATTCTTTTGCTTAAAATTATGGTTTTAGAGTTACCTGCAACATGGCCACTGGTGCAAGCATCAGCAATTGCCTGGGTATCCATAATTGCCCCTCGAGCATTGTTAACAATCACCACACCCTTCTTGCACTTAGCAATTCTGTTTTTGTCAAACAATCCTCTGAAACACACAAAACTTTGCTCACTACTCATCTCTACCCTCAAACAATCTGAATATTAACAAACCATGGAATATACATAATATACATGATACAAACCAAAACACCTTTCATTCTTATGTTCTGATAGCTATGATATGAATGAATCCTTGTGAAAGTTACAGAAATTATACACACCATGAGATTTGAAGTGTAAAATCAAAGGAGGATTTTGAGTAATTGAGATAGAAAAAGTATACCTTGTCTGCTCAGTGAGAGGCATGTTGATAACAATCACATCACACTTTGGAAGCATGGCATCAAGATCCTCCTCAAACTTTGCTCCAATCTCTTTCTCCAATTCAGTGTTCATCCTAAGTCTATCATAGTACAAAAGATTACAGTTAAAAGGTTTCAACCTCTGCAGCAAAAGTTTCCCAATTCTTCCAGCACCAACAGTTCCTATTGTTTTGCCTTCAAGATCATAAGCTCTGTGTGCAATGCCAGCGACATTCCATTCCCCATTAACAGCTTGATGATACCCTGGCAAGAAATTCCTCACCAGAACAAGGATTCTCAGGAGTTCATCCTCGGCAACCGAAACCACATTGCTTCCTGTTACCTCTGCCACAGTTAAACCAGCAGCAGCAGCAGCGTTGAGATCGACGTGATCAGAACCGATTCCAGCAGTCAAAAGCAGCTCTAGATTCTTGGCTTTCTTTATTCTCTCAGCAGTGACATATGCAGGATGAAACGGAGTAGATATGATGATATGTGCATCGGGTAGGTG